>ENA-OURN01000136-OURN01000136.1-human-gut-metagenome-genome-assembly--contig:-NODE-136-length-37514-cov-10.2423_pt1 | contig 37514 bp, 40 predicted proteins | sample MGYA00242099_ERZ508987 | MGnify/ENA primary metagenome ERZ508987 (study PRJEB26280, sample SAMEA2531405) | human gut metagenome | biome: human gut; feature: human-associated habitat; material: faeces... | reverse complement strand
TAGGGAAATAATATATTCTGTCGTGTAATTACCATATCTTTGATTTTGAAATTTTGAATAAGAGTTTTAATTTATCTGTCAACAGTTTTATATATTTTTTGAAAATGTTTATATCTAAATCCACATTATTACTCAGTATTTTCTTGAATTCTATTTATGTGCTTATACTTTTGTATAAACAGATATACTTATTTAATTATTTACAGTAATGAATTTGAACACAAAAGTGTTTCTGTAAGATATTTTGCAATACCATCATTATCATTACTATCAATAATCACATCGGCAATACTCTTAACTTCATTGACTGAATTACCCATTGCAATACCTTTTCCACAAACTTTAAGCATTCCAATATCCACTAAATCATCGCCAAATGCAATTACATCCATTATGTTAATATCAATTACATTGCAAATTTTCAGTATGGCGTTTTCTTTTGTTACATTCTTTAGAGTAAATTTATACCAATCACTACCTGTAAATCTTAAAACATCATAATTTTTGAAAATCTCTGTTATTTTCTTTACGTGCGATTGTTCAGATATTTTTACACTTATTTTTAATGCACTTTCAAAAAAGTCCGTGTAATCAGTATATATGCTTTCTCCCCAACTTTTATTAATTACTTTTGGGTTGATATTGTAATTCCAATAATGTCTATCTAAGGTATCAACTGTTATTTCACAATTATAACCACATATTTCTCTAACTGTGTTTATAATATTTTTAGTTTCCTCAACAGTAAATTCAGCCTTGTATATGTAATGGTTATTATATTTTATTAGTGCTCCACCACTACATATTATAATCTCTGGTTTAATTTCTGATATTATTTTAATGCAATTATTTTCACTTCTTGAAGTCGATACTCCAATAAAATAATTTAATTGTTTACACTTTTGTATTACTTCTAAAGTATTATTTGAAATAGTTTTATCAGATTTCAAAAGCGTACCATCTAAGTCGAATAATAAAACTTTTCTTGTCATAATTTAAACCTACTATAACAACTCTATAATATATAAAAATGATTATTATCTATACATATATAGATATCCTATATCTCAACTCCATTATTTTGTAAATATTCTTCTCTTAGATTTTCCCAATATTCTTTATCTTTATCGTTGATATTTCGTATTACACAACAAGGATTTCCAAAAGCAATTACATTTTCTGGTATATCTTTTGTTACTACGGAGCCCGAACCAATTACAGAGCCTTTTCCAATGGAAACACCTGGATTCAATACAACACCTCCTCCAATCCATACATCATCACCAATATTAATAGGCTTACTGATATTATATCCTGATATTCTTACTGGGGCATATATTGGATGACTTGAAGTGAATATGCAAGTACGCGGACCTATCATCACATTTTTCCCAATTTTAACTTTACAAGCATCCAGTATAATGCAATCATAATTTATAAATGTTCCATCTCCAATTTCGATAAATTTTCCATAATCGCAATGAAAAGGAGGTTTTATTGTGCATTTTCCATCAATTTTTCCAAGTAATTCTTTTAATATTTCAGTACGAGTATCAATATCTGTAACCGATGTTATATTATACCTTTCAATTAATAACTGTGATTTCATAGATAAAGAAATTATTTCATTATCTTTAGAAGAACGAAGTTTACCTAAAACCATTAAATCTATATCTTTCATTTTTAATCTCCAATAATCACTAATTTATATTTTTACTTTATAAAATTCTATCATCCAAATAATGATATTCTATTCTCAAAGTACTTTATTTTTCTTTCAACCAACAATGTGTTTAATTATGTATAAAGGATAACTAAGAATTATAAACTAAAGGATTGAAGAAATATGAAATATTATGTAATAGCTGAGTTAAGAGAAAACCATACAAACTTACTAAAGCAGAGTAATATATATAATGATTATGTGAGTAAAAAAAGTATGATGCAGTTAGTAGATGCTATCAATAAAAATGGTTACAATTGTGAATTTTTTGGTGGCATGGATAAACTTCTTTCATTATGTAGGAATAACGATGAGATAGATAAAGAGGATTGTATAATAATAAATTATAATTATGGATTTCCAGCCCAATTCAAAAGAGGTCAAAGTCCGATATTTCTCGAAATGCTCGGTTTAAAGTATTCGGGTTCAGATCCCTTTGTATCATTATTAGTTAATGATAAGTCTTGTTGTAAAAAAATTTTAGAAAAACATTTAAATATTCCTAAAAGTATTGATATATATAATGTTAATGATACATATCAATTAATGAACACTGATATTAATTTGCCTGTTATTGTAAAGCCTAACTCTGAAGGGTCGTCACTTGGTATTGATGAACATTCGCTTTGCTTTTCATATGAAGATGCAAAAGCAAAATCTATTAGTCTTTTAAATCAATACAAACCTATTTTAGTAGAAGAATATATTCAAGGATACGAAATAACTGTATGGATTATTGGTAATAAGGGTAATTATGAACTTGTTCAACCGCTCATTATTAGCGCTAATGGTAATTATTATTTTGAGTCTAGAATATTTACTGTTAATGATAAAGCTAATCATATTAGGAATTATTCATTGCCTCAGACTGTTTTACATACTGAAATAGTAAGTGAAATAAAAAATAAGTCAACTGAAATATTTGAAATATTAGGCATGCGTGATTATGGAAGAATAGATTTTAGAGTAAACAATAATAATATATATTTTATTGAAGCGAATGCATTACCTATATTTAGTCAAACATCAGAAATTGGACAAATTTCCAAATTGTGCAATATTAGTTATAACGAAATTTGCAAAAAGTTAATAGCCACAATAACAAATAGATTAATGTCCGAAACTAATTAACCAAGGAACAAATTTAATAGTTCTATGATATTCTGTGGTATGAGTATAATCTACATTTTCAGTTGATATTATTTCTTTTTCTAATTTAAATGCATCGCATAAGTTATTGAATCTTAATATTTCACCTTCAAAAACATGTTTCTTTGATTCAAGTAAATATTTTATCCCCTCATCATAATCTTTCGTAATAAGGGAACTTGTAGCTAATGAAAACAATATTTTTCGATGCACTCTAAAATCTTTTATCTCATATTTTTGTGATTCATATTCATTATAAAATCTGGTTCTAATACTTTGTAAAGGTGCGATGTCTTTATATAAATAACTGTTAACAACAAGCAGACCCATTTTTGCTATATTAATTGCATAAAACGATTTCGCATATAATTGTGCTTGCGAATAAAAAGTTCTTGCTTTTTGGAGATATTTAGGGTTTTGGTCATTGTTAAATTTAAACATTTCGACAGTACCCATATCAAGTAAGGGATAGGCTGTTTCATGTCTATACACTCCTAATTTTGTTATTTCTTTAAAAACTGTTTCAAATGAAGGATTAAAGTCCAATTTATACTTTGATTTTAAATAAGAATTATTATATAAATCTAGCATGCATATATTGTGCATGCATTTTATCTTTTCAATATCATTACCCAATTCACATGCAATACGATATCCTTTGATTGTGTATTGCATAGCTTCATCATAATTGAATATATTATTTGCGTTCCTATATAATTCAATTAATCCATTACATTTATTATTTATGTGTAGTTTAATGGTTCTTTTATACAATTCCCTTGCTTCAATTAATCCATCTTGGTTTTGTTGCGTCATCGCCATTATCTGCCGATTAATTGCACTCAATTTTTGATTTGTTGTTATTCCATTAATTTCTGAAGCAAATTTATACGTATCTGCAGTTTGAGGATGTAATAATAGATGTTGAATATCACCTTTTTTCATCAATAAATCAAAATTAGAAAATTGGTTTTCTTTTTCAACTTCGTTAATTACTTTAAGGGCGTTTTGATACCAACCAAACCTATAGAGCAACTTAGCTGTTGTAGAATTTTTAAGGTAATCAAACACTTGCTTTGTTGAATTTATTGTTTTGTTTATAATATCTGCCAATAATTCGTCATCTTCTATGGATATTAATTCTAAGCGATATTTTTTAACAATTGAATACAAATCTGAACTTTTTATTTTTATAGCTATTTCAGTATAATCACGAGCAGATAAAGTAATTATATCATTCTTATGCATTGAATATAATTTCTTCTGTATATAAAAAATCATATTACTATCTACTAAGTTCATAAAATCTTGGCGTGAAAATGTAGTGGATATACGATAAAATGTTTCGTTGTTTTCGATATTAAATTCACAAAGTATCAAGTTTTTGCTAATTAAGTGTAGCGTTTCCTTTTTTATTTCGTCTGCGGGATGTTCTAATATTGTTCCAATTTGTTTAGCCGTCAAAGAGATTGGACATATCGCAAGAGCAGACAATATAAACCTTTGAATGTAAATTATTGAATTAAATATGCTTTTTTCGATTGTATCGCTTTCTTTAAGAATTACTTTTTCCCTTTCATCATCACTAGATAATGATTCAATTTTATTAAGTGCTAAATCTATAAGTTGAAATATTTTCAAAGAATTACCATCAAATTTATGGTAAAGAATTTTAGATAATCTTCTTGTATAAAAATCATTGTTGAAATAAATCTTATGGTTTAGTAATTGAAAATACGCTTCTTCATCGTCAAATTTTTTAATACTTATTGGAGAAAACATATTGTTGAATGTACATTTTATATGATCACTTTTCCATATCGTATTAGTATCACATACAGCAATTATGTGATTATTTTTTGACGTGAATTTTTCTGATAAAGATACAAACCACTCATAAAAAGACACATCACAATTAAATAAATTATCAATCACAATATAATTAACCTTTGATTTTAAAACAGAACCAACTGTTCTTGCAAAATAAGATATTTTTTCAGATAGTTCCTTTTTTATTATTCGTTCAATGCAATCACTTACTTCTTCATCGCTTAAATCTTTTATAAATCCTGTTTCTGTTTTTACAAGGTCATTATATTTATTGGATATGTATATTTTTTTGTTGGCGAAATTTATAAGAATATCACGTGCAAAATTACTTATCTGTTTACAAAATTCACGCATATAATCTAATTCATATAAAGGCTCACAATATAAAACTAAAGAATCTGTAACTGCATTTTTTACGAAAGCTGTTTTACCTATATTCAGTTCTCCTGATACAACTATCCATCCTTCACATGTAGATAGTTGATTTCTCAAATCTTGAGTTGCTTTATCTCTATCAAAGAACACTTTAATACCTCATTTTAATTTCTTTTTGATTTTATGATTTCCATTATAAATAGTGATGTTTCCCTTTTTTATAGGAGAAATATTCATTATTGTATAATCTAATGTAAGGGATATAACACCATCTGGTTTAATAGATAGTAGCTTTTCATTGCTTTCTGAAGTAAAATACTCTATAATATCTATTTTATTGTCTAATTCCTTAGAATCTAATGATGCTTTTAACACAAAAATAGTATTCCTGCTCACATTATGCAAACATAGTTTAATTCCAGAATCGGTTTTTGATATGACACTAATTTCCAACTTATTAACTTTATAATGTATGAAGGTAATAATTGCAGGTATCACTATAATAAAAGTATCAAATAAATTAATCATTGCATCAAAAGCAGTCCAATCAAAGGTAGAACAATCCATTTTGCACCTCAAAACAATTAGTTGATAATTCTTAGTTATCCTTTATTCATTATTTTCAGATAAGGTCAATAATACATTTCTGTTAACAAAATACGCTACACATCTTACATTCAACTGATGTACGTCTATGTAGTGCTTAATCTCATTCTAAGAAAAAAGTATTAAGCCTTAACTAAATCTATATTTCGGGTACATAATATAAAAATATTTATAATCACCCTTTATGGTGTCAATTATAACATAATTTGATAAATATTTAAATAACTTTTACGCAAATCAGTTATAAAATTTCACACGGTATTTTTATGTATTTTGCATAATAGAATCTTGTTCACTGCTTTATAAACATACTTTTATGCAAAATAAATCTAGGCATTTGAATAGACTTTCTTTGTTTTCTATTGCATAATAATTTTATTAAATATAAGGAGCTATATGCGATGGAAATAAAAAATGTACAAGCAAATAATCTAACAACTGATTATCTAAACTTTTGCCTTTCAAGAAAAAATCTCGATCAAAAAACGATAAAATCATACACTATTGATTTAAGGCAGTATTTTGAATTCACTATGGAATCTGCTATTGAATGGACAAACAAAAAATCCATTGAGCAATACATTGATTTACTGCATTTTAAGTACAAACCCAAGAGTGTGAAGCGTAAAATTGCTTCGCTAAAAGCATTTTTTCACTATCTTGAAATTGAGGAACTTATTGATATTAACCCTTTTCATAAGATACAAATCAAGTATAAAGAACCATTTATTCTCCCAAAAACTATTCCGATAAATAATATTGAACAAATTATTAAGTTTGCTTATTTAAAACTTACCAAATCTAAAACAGAGTACGCTAAAAGGGTTGCTCTGCGAAATGCACTTATACTCGAGTTGTTATTTGCCACCGGAATGAGGATTTCAGAATTATGCACACTCACGGCTGAACAAATTGATTTTAATGATTACATAATCAAAATTTACGGAAAAGGCTCAAAAGAACGCCTGATTCAAATCTGCAATCAAAATGTTCAGGAGTTGCTCAAAAAGTATAATCAATCATTTAAATTTGAAATAGCAAACAACAAATTTTTCTTTATAAATAGACTCGGCAACCGTCTATCTGAACAATCTGTTCGTAATATGATTACCAACTATGCAATCGGTGCAGAAGTGCCGCTGCACATTACTCCGCATATGTTTCGTCACTCTTTTGCAACTCTACTGCTTGAAGAAGATGTTGACATACGCTATATTCAACAAATGCTGGGTCACAGCTCCATTACCACAACGCAGATTTACACACATACGAGCATTAACAAACAAAAAAACATTCTTTCTGCCAAGCATCCGAGAAACAAACTAGAAATCGGGATATAATAAATGCCCTGCGAGCTTTTTAACTCACAAGGCAATCAGAATATTTTATTCATTTTTATCAAAATCATTTTCTATTACATCGGAAATAAGGTTTGAAAAATCAACAGCATTTTTTGAAGTAATAACAGGTTTTCCGGTTCTTTCCTCAATATCTTTTCGAGCATTTCCAGCGACTTCTCCGCCCTCTTTTGCAACACTTCAGTCAGAATTGCATATTCTACACCCTGCTTTACACCACGAGAATCCCATTCATCAGTAAGCTCTTTTCTCACCTGTATAGCCTGAAGTCTTTGATTTATCCACTCTCTGCTATATCCTTTTTTCAGGTATGTTTCAAGAGCTCTCTCTATGGTAAGTTCGGGATCAATAGTTTCATCTATTCTTTCTCTGCCAACTTCTGCAAGCCACATTTTAAATGGTTCTGCTTTTGGTGACGGAATTGACTGTATTAATCTTAAAAGCTGTTCTGTATTTGCAACATCTGTTTTGTAATTTTTACCATCCTTAGGAGATTGCATTTTCAGTTGTACGATATTTTCGTACAACTGGTTTGCTCCTTCAGCTTTAAGCTTTCGCTTAAGATCGCTCCAGTAACGACGAGGTTCGTTACTGTCAGTCAGAACTGAAATTACATCAACTATGGAAAAATACCATTCTTCTTCCGACTCATTCCACGCAGTACGAATCTTTTTATCTTCAAAAATTTGTATCTTATTTTCTTCGCTCATATATATTCACCCACTTCTAAGCTGAAAATATTATAGCAGAATAAATTTGTAAATTCAATCTATTAGGCTTTATAGAGATAAGAATTGTTAATAATTAAGGTCGAATATAATCTCTAATTCATAACCTCGTGATACTTTCACTTCTCTTATGAGCTGACAGGCTATCATTTTCTTCTGCTCCATTGTTGAATTGTCAAATTCGTCTGCCCAAGTTCTGAATTGTGAGTAATAAAAATCAAGCCTGCCCATCGCATTTTGCTGATTGGCAAGCTTGTACTTTATATCATTTAATTCAATTTCTTTTTTATGGAGTAAATCGTTTGTATTATCAATAGAAACTGACAGTATATCAGGAGTGAAGTGGCTTTCGCCGAGTAAAGAGCGTCCTATTTCTGCAGACAATTCAATCACCTGTCTTTTAAGCTTTTCAATTTCTTTTTCAAGCTTTGTCTGTTTTCTCCTATACTCCGATATTTCGGATTTGTAGCGTTTTTCCAGTGCTATATCTTTTGGTGTTGATTTGATTTTGGCGAGATAATCTCTTAATGTTGCAAGCACAGCACCGTCAATTCTGTGTGCTACATAAGCCGACTGTCCGTCACAAGCACCTCGTTTCATTGCTTTGTTCGTACAGATATACCTTTGTCTGCGAACTCTGTACTGACTTCCGGCAAATTTTTTATCGCCATGTGCAAATTTTCCATATCCTGAGTATTATCCAAGTATTCTTCCATACATTCAACATTTATAGCGCCTCTTTCGTGTAATGTGCTTTCGTATATTTCAGAGTGTTCATAATGCCTGTCGTATTCATTCAAGAAATATCTTCAAGCTCAAATTTATTAAAACTATCAAATATTTCTTAGATATTAAAACTTTTGAATACAATTATTAGCATCTGTAAATGAGATATAGTACTTTCCCTTTTCTGTATGTAATGTGTAAGGATTATACTTATCCTTTCTTCTTTTGGGACGTTTGTTGTCCATATTAAAACCTCCAATCAATCTGAATTCACACAATTCAGGTCAATTGGAGGGCTCTTGTTTCTACAAATCATTTTGCCCTTTCTGCTTTCAATGCAAAAAAGAGCATAAAAATGCCGACAGGTAATAGCATTAAAAGCTAAAACCTGTCGGCATTTAACAAGCACATATTAAATATCTTCTTATTTTTTCTGTTTTTGTTATTTCCCGTTCTCGAACACATACAGATACAAATCCTCAAGGGTTGCTTTTACGGATTGTATTCTATAGTTTTCAGGTGGGATATCAGTTACTAATCTTACAATGATTTTTTCGTCGTTATGATAGAGATTTGACACACGGTAATTATCTTGAAAATATTTAAGTTCTTCCTTATTAATTTCGACTTCAAATACCTTATTTTCAATTTCTTTTGTAAGGTTGGTACAGGTATCATGTGACACAAGCTTACCGTTCTTGAGCAATATTATTTCCCTTGCGATAAACTCAATATCTGAAACTACATGTGTTGAAAACAATATAATCTTATCCTCTGCAATCTCACTTATGAAGTTTCTTATGCGTATTCTTTCCTTTGGGTCAAGCCCTGCTGTAGGTTCATCAAGAAGTAATACTTTCGGATTACCAAGCAATGCCTGCGCCAGAAGAACACGTTGCTTCATTCCGCCCGAAAAAGAACCCACCTTTTTATGTGCTACATCGGACAAATTAACAAATTCTAACAACCTGTCAGTTTGTTCCTTTGCTTCATTCTTTTTCAAGCCTTTTAATGAGGCTATATATAGCAAAAAAGCTCTTGCTGATATCTGATCATAAAAACCTTGCTGCTGTGACATATAACCAAGATGTTTTCTGAACCTATTACCGAGTTTCAAAATATCTGTCCCGTCATATAAAATCTCTCCTGAGGTCCTCTTGACATTATCAGTAATCAGATTCATAAGGGTACTTTTACCTGCTCCATTTGCTCCGAGAACACCATATATTCCATTTGAGAGCGACAGGCTGAGGTTATCCAATGCACAGTTGTTACCATAGTATTTTGTTAAATTTTTTATTTCAAGTGTCATTACCAAACCTTCTTTCTTTGCACCATTTTTGTCTTGCAAAAAAGATAGATGATATTCCCAAGATAAGCATTAAAGCAAGCTGAATAAAATAAGTTGTACCATTAGATGACAGTATTAACTTCATTGAGGCTAATGGAGGAATAACCGAAATATAACCCCAAAAATCAATTCCAAGTATATAGAGCAGAGCAGGTACAACCAACAGAATTGTCGAGATAATCATACTAATCTCATATTTTCCCAATGTAGAAATCAAACATACAATGAAGCAAGCAGAAATCATAATAAGCAGTTTTGAAATATATAATCCTAATAGAAAAATAATAAGACTGCAATTAAAAGGAATTATATTCAGGAATTCAATACTGTAAATCGGAGCATTTAAGTTTTCAATCGGGTATCTGATGCATACGTTAATAACTTCTACACAACTTGTACATAGCCATATTATTAGGGTAATAATAGTTGCTGCCAGAACCTTTTTCCTAAACAGAAATTGGCGTCCTTTAAACGAAGACATAAGCACAGGATATACCATTGACTGCTTTTCATAGGCAAAAACATTTGACAAAATAATAATAATACAAAAAACAGAAAGTAATGCAAAGTTCTGTTGCCTTGAAAAAGCCTTTGAATCCAGCAGTTCAATGTATCCTTCTGGGTTTACAAGCCAGGCATCGTCACCTTGCTTTTCAGCATAATTTATACGCTCCTGTATAATATTCAGAGCTTCTCTTTTACTATCAAAAGCATCTGATTTCAAGACATGCGAATTATAGTTATTTTGAGTAATTTTACCTTCTCTATAATCCAAATATGCTTGGGCAAGTTCAGAATCCACTTTTTCAATTTCGTCTTTCAAATTCACAGCGTATTGACGCGCAAAATCTGTTAATTGTCCACTATATTTCTCATAAAATTCGTTAACTATGCTTTCTGTTTCACTTTGATAAATTTCTGTTGTATTAACAGTATTAAAAAGGACAAATATCAGCACAGTTAAAACTATCCATCCCTTTTGAATGATTAAGAGTTTATAAAGTTCATAGCCAATAATAGATATTTTTTCAACTGTCTGCCAGTATAAATCAGCTAATTTTTTAAAGAACTTATTAAGCAGATTCGTTAACTTATTTCCGTTAGATTCAGGGTATTTAAACGCAGAAACCAACACTGTTATTAATCCAAAAATGAGTATAAACGCTATTAAAGAGTAAAATATAAGCCAAAATCTGTTTATAACGATATTCAAAAAATTCAGGTTATGATATTTTGCAACTTCTGTTGTTGGATCCACAAAGCAAAACAAGTTTACGCATTTTAAAATAGACAAATTACTTTGGATTGGCAATAATTTATACAATGTAAATTCAACAGCCAATATTACACCGGCAAAACCCAATGCGATATTAATTGTTCTGATGAGTGAAATTATTAACCAAACAAAAAGTATTAGGACGAATTGAGATAAGGCACTTATAAAAACATAAAATGCAATAAATCCCAGTACTGACATCGGAAATACAAAATTTTGAAATTCCTGGATTGATTGAACACTTCTAAATACATCACCTATGCCACCGTATAACAAAAAAGATGTAATAAATAAAATGGTATATGCAATAGCAGTAGACAGAAAAACACTTACCGTCAGAATTCCTATTCGCTTGATTGCAAGTGAAAATCTTCCTTTTTTAGTAGCATGGATAATATTCCAAAGACCCGATTTTCTCTCTTGAATAAAAACTATGATGATAGCTAAGTTAAAAATAAAAATTATATAATGCACTAATTCAAAATTAACTACAGAAATAATTGGTTTATCATTACCAAGCTCAAGATCTATATGTTTTAGATTTGCGTAATCGTCCGCTGTTTTTTTAATATTTGAGTTAGACAGCGAATCAGCATTTGAAAAAATACTTATTTCGTTCATTTGTTCTGATTTAGAATCAATACTATCTAAATAATCCGGATAGTCAATGATATACTCAATTTGAGTTAAAATTTCCAGAAGCACGGCTTCTTTAGCCGAATAATCATTTTCCGAATATAAGTTTTTATTTTCATCATATTCTTTCGATATTTCCGGATATAAATCACGCAACTTTTCCTCTTTATCTTGCCATATGTCTAAGTAGTTGTCTTTGTCCTCCAGTTTCATTCTCTCAAAATTAATTAATGAATTAACAGTCGAAACATAATCTAATTGTTCCGACACGATGTTTCGCGCCTGCAAAATAGTTTTATTACTTAAGTCATTAAAAAATTCTTTCCTGTAACTGTTTAGCGTTTCAACACTACATCCATTTGAATAAGTATTTTGGTATTGAGTGTAAAGGAAAAAGGAGAAGCATATTGTAATCAGTATTAAAAAGCTGAATATTATTTTTTTATTTAAGAAAACTCTTTTAGATTCATTCATTTAAAATTACTTCCCCGGTATCCGATACAGTATAAATTGTTTTCCAATTATATTTGCCGGTTCCTATTTGATTTTTTGCGAACACCTTTAGTTTTCTATCAGTTGTTTCAATATATAGATTGTCTGAAAGTCCGCCTCTGAAAAATTCACAATCTGAAATAGGAATTGTATCTATTATTTTTCCGTCCGTACTAACAACAAATATTTTGTAAGATGAGGAATCTGTAATTTCATTATCCCAATTTGTCAGGTATAAGTATTTAGTATCACCAACTATCAGCCAAGAATCATCAGGTGCATCAATAAAATTAGAATTGTTTTCTCCATTAAGTTCACATTGAAAAAACTTGTTTGAATCAAAGTAATAAATCTTATTATTCATTACTGTATAACAACCCGTTGTATTTATTATTTTTTTAGTTTGACCTGAATGTATATTAAGACGACATATATACCCGTCCCAATTATCATAACTTTCATCAGTTGCATATGAATATGAAAAATACAAATAATCTCCGGCTCCGATAAATCTCGTTATAAAGACACCATTATCATTTTCCCTGAATACTTGTTCTACTTTTTTGTCATCTAAATTCATTCGAAACAGTTGTGTACCCTTCTGTGTGTTTAATGACCAAAAAGCATATTTTCTATGAATCGTAAACACTCCTATATTATTAATATCAGAAGTTTCAAATAATTTTAATACTTCTTCTCGTTTTGATGCATCCGAGCTAATTTTGTAGAGAGAAACCGAGTTGTCGCTTTCACTGCCTCTTCCTAGCATATAGATATTATCATTATAATAGGCATAACCTTTATCAAAATAAAATATACTATTTGGGAAAAATGCATTACAGTCGCTTTCCCCCTCGTCAACATTTGTTATGTGCTGACAGTCGGGTTTTCCGCAAGCGATAACAGCTTTTTGTACTTTGTTATCATAATAATATAATGTATTGTTATAAAAAGTGTACTCTCCGCTTCCATTTGATATGTTCATACCTGTTTTTGAAATAAAAAACGGCTGATCATCTTTGCCAATTTCAAACGATGTTTTTTCATAAGCCTGAGTCCCGTAGTCTGTTACTGTATCACCGTATTCATTTGATTTTAACCCGTTATTTATTCCGTTAGTTGGATCATCAGATACAGGCTGACTATTTCCCTGCTTACCACAAGCACTTAGAGAAGAGAAAGCAATTATTAATAATAAAACAGATAGAAGTTTTTTCATTTTAGTCACCATACAAATTGTAAAGTTTTTATATAAAATCAATTAGGGGGGGAGTATAAACTCCCCCCTTTCTGTTCGAAATATGGTAGTTATACAAAATATTTATTTAACTATTTTGCTTCTTACCCTTACCTAATAACACAAAACCACAGGTGGTTGGTTTTATAAGTTATTACTCATTTGTAAATCCGATACTAAGAATATTAAGATATCAGGCCCAAAAAATTGGATACTCCTGAAGAGATTATCTTAGATATATCAATTTTGCCAATAATAGTCCATAGAATATGTACTGCCCGTTCCAACCTTATATTTTGTGTAGTCATATGTGCTGCTCGCTACAAGTTTCCAGCCGGTACCGGGAGTAACACCTGCGTAAATTGATGTACCGTTTCCAGTTGAGTTTGTATCCCTTACATAAGAATAATTCGATCCATTCTTTGTTCTGCACTGCAAAGGTGAGATGATCAAATTTGTGTAACCACTCGAACGAAGTATTACGCTCACCTTAGTACTTCCCTTTGCTGTGTACTCCAAACTGTGTGTATATGCACTTGCACTGATAGCAGAAAACGATGAGATTGCACAAACCGCCGCCATAATGGTAATAACCGTTCTCCTTACTTTGCTTTTCTTTGTTTTCATTATCGAAAACCTCCTTCTATTATTTATTATTTGTCTAAATTTTATCTGTAATTTGTTGCAACAATCACAAAACTACAATAAATTGAACAATGTTACCATAATTTAATTATCTTATGATTAAATCATATCACTATTGACAAGGCTTGTCAATAATATTTTGAAATTTAAAATATTGAAATTACAATATTTTTATGTATAATAGAATTGTTGGTAAATAATAATTTTGAAAAGGTGTTTTATGGGTACTAAAAATAATTTTTTCAGCGGAATAACAGAAATTCTTATTCTGGCAATTTTGAATGACCATGATAGCTACGCCTATGAGATTGTTAAGTACATTAAGGAATTTTCCGACGGGTGCCTTGCGATTTCTCCAAACACCATTTACGCTGTTACCTACAAGCTTGAAAATGAGGGTAAAATCACCCAATATTCTAAACTTGTGAGCAAGCGGAGAACAAGAATTTATTATCATCTTGAATCAAACGGAAGGGATTATTACGCCCAACTACTAAACAACTTTTTTGACGCTTACAGGGGTGTAGAAAAAATACTTTCAACATTAAAAGAAAACACGGAGGATAAGGACAATGAATAAACTATGTAAGGAATATATCAACGAAATAAAAGCTATGTTTCCTGTAAAAGGAAAAGAGGAAAGAAAATACATAAAGAATCTAAGTAAGGATATAGAGGACTACTGTGAGGAAGCAGACGCAACAACAAAGGAAGAACTTTATAAAAACTATGGAACTCCTGTTGATGTAGTAGCTGAATATTTTTCTGCTACCGGTGTTCCCTATGTTATTAAAAAGCTTAAAATCAGCAAATATATTAAATCATTAATCGCCGTAATCATTGCAGTTGCTTTAGTTCTTTCTACTGTGTATGGCGTTATATTATGGGAAGAACATCAAGCAATCATGAGGCAAGAAGTTGTTATCGCTGAAGAAGTAATTGAATAAAGGAGTAAAAACTATGAAGAAAACAATAACTATTACATTAATTATTGCACTTATTAGTTGTATATTTTTGAGTATTCCTGTAAGTGCTACAACTGCCGACAATACAGAAAGAACCATTGAATATTTAGATAATGGTGACTATATTGAAACAATAATTACTGACGATACTGCAAATCCAGGTATTTCTTTATATGCCACAAATACAATTACAAAAACAAAAACAAGATATTACAAAAACAGCAGTGGTACTGTACTTTGGTCAGTTGCAATTAAGGCTACATTTTCATACAATGGCAGTACATCGACCTGTACAAGCTGTTCCCATATTACAACAGCTCCAGCATCTGCTTGGTCTATAAAGAGTGCATCGCACAGCAAATCAGGCAACACGGCAACAGCAAAAGCAACAGCTACATGGAAAACAAGTGCTGGATCAAAAGATTATTCAATGTCAGTTACAATAAAGTGTAGTGCCACCGGCGTAGTGTCATAACCTTAAGTTAACTGGAATTATTTTAAACAGTAAACTACTTTTCTCACCGTTGCTTCTATATCTTTGCTTGGTTGTAATTAGTTTAGCATTTTTCAAATCCTTAATTGCCCTTCTTACTGTAGCAGGCGACAGCTTTATGTCGCCTGCTATTTTGTTTACTGAGGGCCAGCATTCACCGTTTTTGTTTGCTCGGTCGTGGAGGTATGTATATACGGCTACGGCTCTGTGAGGTAAGTCCATTTGATACAGAAAAGTTAATCTACTCATTGCTGTTATCCCCCTGTGGTGGTCGTTCGATTCTGACGACTACTTTTCCCTGCTTGTTTGCATCCTGTTCACCAATTAAATTTTCGGGTTCTTTTGTTGGCTCATCTTGCTGTGCTGATGTTGGTTCATCCGCATCAACAATATCTTCACACTCAGTCTGTTCTGCATTTGGCGAGGTTTTAAGATTTTCATTTTTCTTCTTTTTTTCACCGCTTGCTTCATCAAAATCCGAATCATTTACTGGCTGTTCAAAATATTGAGGACAGTATGTCTGAATTATGTTGTTGAACAACTCCGAGCGGTTGGCATAGTGAACCTCACGGTTGCCGTTTTCCATGACCTCATACTTTTCTTCAAATTTAATACCCCATTTAAAAAACAGCTTTAGTTTTACTTTCATAGGATAAAAACCTGTTTTCATAACAACAAATGTGCCTTTTGGAAGTGACTTCAGCTCATCGGGAGTCATCAATGGTCTTTCTATCATCTGCAATGATTGGGACGGATCATTTTTGCTTCTGCTTACAGAGCCTGACATAACAGTTCTTGAACCGAGTGCTTTTGATAGGACTTCCGCACTTGTGCTGTTTGGAGCAAAGCCGCCGAAAATGGTCAGCTGTGTGTTATCTATGATAACATCAGCACCCTCTTTGCCGTAATTTTTCTCAAGTTGTGCGAAGGATTGAATTATTGGCACTATCTGTAACCGCCTTGAACGGGAGGCAGAGAACATCATCTCTGCCGAATCAATCTTCGGCAAAGTGCCCCATTCATCACAAAAGAACACACAGCGGTTTTTCAGTACACCGCCGTTTTCATCTGCAACTGAAAGTATTTCACGGTAGAGCTGTTGGATTATAAGCGAAACCATAAAGAAAGTGTTGGGATTTTCCTCCGGCATTACAATGAAGATTGCACACTTTTCATTGCAGAATTTTTCAGCGTCAATCTCCGTATCAAAACACAAAAGCTGTTCAAGCTCAGAGTCGAGAAAGGCATTCAGCCTTGAAAGTGCCGTACTCATTACGCTTGACATAGCCTGTTCAGCTGTGTTGAGAGCCGCCCCGGCAAACCACTTTGCTTTGTGATCGTCGGGAAGATATTCCATTAAAAGCTGAAACTGATTTTTGCCTTTCTTGTTGGTCGGTGCAAGTAATTCCTGAATGATTTTGAATACCGAAACAATATGCCGTTCTTCGTGTTCGCAGAATTCCGAAACAAGCAGAATAGTTGCTGTTAAAAGTCCCTCTGCCGCATCATAAAAGTAAGCGTTCTGTCCGAATGAAGCCGAGTCCATTCCTGAAAGAATAATCGTTTTTGAAATGATTTTTGCATATTTTTCGGCTCTTGCCTTGTAAACAAGCTGTTCGGGCTCGGCTTTGTATAAGTCCATATACTTATTCACAAGATGCAGGAGATTGTTACCGTGGGATCGAGTTGGATTTCGTAAATCTATGACGGATATTTTGTACTCATAATACTTTTCTGCAATCGTTCCGTAATTGCGAACAATATCACCTTTGGTGTCGGTTGATAAAAATGACATACCCGTTGCACAGGCATATTCAATGCAAGGATAAAGCCAAAATGCACTCTTACCGACACCTGCCGCACCAATCATCAGAGCGTGGACATCTCCTGTATCAATCAATGCGGTTGTTCCTTTCCTACTGTTCTTACAGCCAACAACTATTCCTTGTTCAGTTGGTCCGCTTTCAGGATTATTTCTCCACTCGTTAGGCTGAAAATCAATTTGCTTGTAGGTTCTCTTGATTTCCTTTTTGGTCGCCCAACGAGCAGTTCCGTGCTGACCTTGTCCGACAGTTTTGTTTTTTATTTGGTTAAGAGAATAGTTATTACCAACTGTTGTAATAATCACAAACAAAGCCAACATTGAACCTGTTACAATTATCAAAGTTACAATACCTGATGGCATATTCGTTCATCTCCTTTTTCTGATAAAGTTAAATCCTCATTCCAGTCTTTATGAGTTGGAATGAGGATTTCATTTTGAATATTCAGTTTGTCGGCTATGCGTTTGTTGGCGGTCTGTCCCGCCTCGTCATTGTCAAAGCAAAGAAAAACATTTTTGATATTCGGATTGTCATTAAGACATTGAAAAAGCACCCTATCCGAAACGGAGCAGGATGCCGCATAGCTGTGTTCTTTCCAATTTTTCTTATGCATTGAAATGTAGGAAAGCATATCAATCGGTGCTTCGAATAAAAATATCTTGTCGCTTGTGCCGTTAAAGTGAAAGCTGTACTCGGGCTGACTGCCTGCAACATTTCCTTTGTACGGATTATTCGTTACAGTTCCTCGCTTGTGGGCGTGGCGAGGTTTACCGTTTGAATCGTAGCCGACAAAGACAGCGTTGTGATAATCCGCTGATTCATAAATCATTTTTCTCCGCACAAACTCAAAAAGCACATCTTTATCAATTCCACGGGTCAACAGCAGATAAGAAAAAAATCTGCTCATTCTGTCATTTCTCGGTGACAATTCAAAGGGTTTATGACTTTTTTCTATGGGCGGTGAGGTTATGATTTGACCGCCACCGTTATTCAAAAGCATTTGAACCGCTTCGGCATAGTCCTTGTTGTAAAATCTGCGGACAAAATCAATCGCATCACCGCCTTTCTGTTCGTACTGATGATACCAGAGGTGACCTCTGATAGTTACCTTTTGCGAGCCGTCAAGCCATTCGTATTCTGAACCTGATTTCCTGACTTTCTCGCCTTGACCGATTAAAAAATTTGCAAGGTCAGTTCGCCTTGCCTGTTCTCGCTGTTCTTTTGTAAAATGAACGTAGGTTGATATTTTAATCACTTCCTTGTATATATTTTTCTTTTCTGCTGTAATATCTTATAGTGGGTAGTTATTCTCTTATCACTGTGACAGGTGGCACCTGTCACGAATTGAGTATAATTTCCCCTTGGTGTCAATAATTTTCTTTAATTTTTAATCAAAGCGTGATATAATGAGTCTGAAACATAATTGGAGTGAGAAGTTTTATGAGTAAATTAATTGCAAATGAATACAAGTGTTTTGAAGAAATCAAAAATATCCGTTCTGACGGTTCTGAATATTGGAGTGCAAGGGATTTAGCAAAAGTTCTTGATTACTCAAAATGGGAAAATTTTTCCAAAGTTATAAACCGAGCAATGCTTGCCTGTAAAAACAGTGGGCGAAGTGTTGAAGACGATTTTCCTGAGGTCAGGAAAATCGTAAAAGCCGGAGTCACCAGCAAGACAATAGTTGATTATGAATTAACAAGATACGCCTGTTATCTGATAGTTCAGAACGGTGATCCGAGGAAAGAAGTTATCGCCCTCGGTCAAACTTATTTTGCAATTCAGACCTACAGACAGGAGGTTGCGGATAATTTCAATCAATTAGACGAAGACAGTCGCCGACTTGTTGTCAGAGGCGATATAAAGCAATGGAATCAGTTGCTTGCTGAAACCGCAAGAAAAGCGGGAGTCATAACAAACGAAGAATTTGCTATCTTTCAAAATGCAGGATATATGGGTTTGTATGGCGGTATGACTGTTGATGAAATTCACCAAAAGAAGGGTTTGGCTGTCGGTCAAAAAATACTTGATTATATGGGTAGCACTGAGCTGGCAGCTAACCTTTTTAGAATTTCGCAAACTGATGAAAAATTGCGAAAAGATAAGGTGTCTGACGCCAATACAGCTACAGCTGTTCATCACGCTGTAGGAAAAGAAGTAAGAGAAGCTATCGAAAAAATCGGTGGCACAATGCCTGAAGATTTGCCGACCCCGGCAAAGAGTATTGCACAAATTGAGAAAGAGCAGTTAGAAATACTTAAAAGCAAAGCCAAAAACGGTCAACTTCTTTTGGATGAATAGTATCATTGTTTCAACCCCTGTGCCTGTTTCTTATCATTAATTTTCTGCTGTAATTTTTTATCCGTCCTTTGCGCTTTCTGTTTTTCTTCAAAGCGGAGTTGATTTTGGATTATGTTGCAAAGGTAACGCAGGAGATAAAGAGAAGAAACTGCAATGCCGTTGCGGTTGGTTTTAATTGAATAATGAGGATACAGAACACCTTTGTCTGAATCAAAAACTGATTCGGCAGAGGTGTTTTCTTCATATTCAAAGGGATTTAAAACAGGTTCTTCATCTGTATTCTCGTTTTTCTCAACTTCATCTTCAGTGAGATTTAATTTCAACGCTTCCTTAATTACAGCGTTCTTGATTGACTTAAATTCCTTGTTTTGGGCAAGAGGAATCCTGTCAGGAATTTCATCTGTGTAGGTGCGGATTGTATTCTCCTTTTGCTCATACCACAAGTCATACAGCTTTTTAATCCTGCTGTCATTAGCAAGTTCTTCAACAATAGAATCAACGATTGCTTTTACATCAGGCTTGAGATAGCCGTAAACCTTTTTACCTTTCGTTTTTGAAAGCCTGTCGGCGAGCTCCAACAGCTTATGCTGAATTGACGCGCTGATATATATTTCAGAGTTGATTTTTGACACCAAATCATCTACAATGTCACGAGCCTCAGCACGGAGCTTATCCCTGTGTTCGGTTTGCTTTTCATAGATGCACAATAAATCTTGCTGAAAAATATCTTTAGCAAACGATGAACGCAGATTTTCAACTCCCTTTTGCGTGAGATAGCCTTCATTTTCAACCGTTGAATACGCAATCAAATGCACATGAGGGTGGTGCGATTCATTATGAAACGCCGCATACCACCGAAGATTTTGGATTGGAATTTTAAGATTCTTAGCAAGTGCTTCTGTCTGTGTACGGAGCATACTCGCCAGCGAGTAAGGTGGAGTTGAAAAGACGAAATTCAATCGTACCCTTGTAGAACACGCTGTGAAGATTCAGTGCGTGGTAGCGTGTGTCATCATAATGTCTGTAACTGTAATCCTCGCCGTCATACCACATTGATTTTATCTGCTCCATTGACATCGGAGGACGGTTATTGATTTCATCGAGAAAGCGTGTGTCCATCTTCTGACAGTAATGCTCACGGGAAACATTTACTTTCAATGCTTTGTAGAGTAAGTCCTCTTTCGCCGCCATAATGTTTACGATGTTGCGAAGCGTTTTAGGGGTATGCGGAGCCGCATTAATATGACAATGTAAACCACAACTTGAGTTGACTCTTGCTCCTGCACCACGAAGCTTTCTGACTAACTCCTGTATAGTTTCTATATCGTCATAGTTGCAAATCGGAGTGACAAATTCAACCGAGTGCAGAGAGCTTGCATTCTGTCCCGAACGGTTTTCACATCTAACGCTTGCGTCACGCATAATCTTCCACATCCTGCCGTCATTATCACGGACAGAATAAGCGTCATAACAGCCGCCAACATGAGTTGCGTCTGTATGAAAATAACCGGCAATCACTTTCGCCGCAGTACTGCGAGTGATGCCGGTCATTTCAATTTCTATTCCTAAGTTTTGATTTTTTATTTTTATCACCTTTTTCTACAATTGTGTTTCTTTTAAAATAATGATATTATAATATCAAATAAAATAATTGAGGTGTTCGTATGTTCAAAGAATTCAAAAAAGACAAAATCACAAAACTAATTCAAATAGAAAAAGAGAATGTTTACGATAAATTAAAAAGTAATGATATTAATTTATTAGAAGCGCATTATATATTAGAAGACAGGATATCTCAGATATATAGCGAAAACAATTTTTACTATCAAGATTTACTTAATAGAAGAAAATTTCTCACATCCTTTCGCAGTAATACTCACAATATATTGATATCACTGATATTTGGAATATTAGGAAGTGCCATCTGTAGTTTTATTTTAGATGCTTCTAAAATCCTATCTAGATTAGGTGCAATTATTTGCGATATTTTAATGATAATTATTATATTATTTATTGCATATTTCATGATTAAGTCAATCTTAAAAACTTCTAAGCTTCTATCTGACGATGATCCCTATAATGTAGATTTATATGAATTGGACGAAATTGAAAAAGCTTTGCAGAAATATGAAGACAAAAAGCAAAATTATAATTCAACTTCGGCACTCTGATTAGATAGAGCATCTATACTCTTCTTTTTAGTTTGCTTAGATATAGTCGACTTCATATCAATAAACTCTCTGACATTTGCAGGAACATATTTAGCATACAGAGAATCAACCGATTTTTCAAGTTCTTCCTTGAAATCTAAATCACGCTGTTCCATATACATTTTTACTGCATTCAGTTTTTCATCTTCGTATATAATACTTACGCTTGTTTTCTTCATAAAAAATCACCTCGTCATTTCTTCTTTTGATTTACATATTTGATATTCGGTATTTTAAGCCACTTCGTCCAACCTCGACCGTTAAGCTCTGTTTTGACAACGCCGTAGGCTGTGCCTTGTGCCTCGATGACTTCTCCGTTGCCGATATACACTCCGATGTGTCCGTCCATCCAGACAGCAAGTCCGGGTGTGTCGGGCATACTTGAAATCGGGCCGCTTTCTGTAACATTGTTCCAAATAGAATTTGCACCGCAATCCGTAAACCCGTTTGAACCTGCTACAATTTCTCCGCTGTCAGAGTTGTACCAAGCATATGATTTTATCAAACCTATGCAATCACAAACTCTCTTGCCGAGCCACTTTTCACCTATCTGTCGTATTTCACCGCCTGCCTCGTTGTTGCCGGGGAACAGACTTGCCTGTTGGTCGAGATATTGTTTTGTGCAGACCTGACCGTAACCGCCGTACACATAACCCCAGCCATTTTTGTATGCGTTCTCGCACCACTTGACAAGGTCGAGATTGTTCTTTGTGGTCTTGTCAGTAAAGCCTTCGGTACTGATTTCAGCACCCTTGATTGACTGCATCATCTTCTGAAACTCGTCATACTTTATCTCCGTTCCGAATTTCTGATTGACGGCTTTTATCAAATCCTCATCAGACTGATTCTTCTTGAAACAAGATACAAAGTTTTTTACAAAGTCCTCATCCTCTGATTTATCGGACAGAGAAAACAGATAGATAACCTCCGCCTGCGTGTTGCAGTCGGACAGTTTTTTGCTTTTGAGTTGATTTTCAACCTCTGTCATTGTGTCGTTAATAAGCTGTAGATTTTCCATCTGCTCGGCTGAAATGTTTTCTTGTATAGACTGATTGAGTTTGTCGGTATCAATATCCATACTTCCGTTGAAAACGGAAACAACAGCAACAATCGGCATAACCACAATTATGATTATGCCGATTACTATACCGCCTATTGTTTTTATTACTTTTTTATCTGTTAGCAGAGCAACTGCTATTTTCTTTAGTGCCGCACCTATGGTAGCACTCACAAAATCACCTCCAAACAAAAAAAGCCAAATGAATTCTTGAATTAACAAGTTTCATTTGACTTCTAATATTGTTAAAATTTATTTTGTAAAAGTAAAATTAAATATAGTTGGGAAAGCATACTTATTAATCTGTCTCGCTGCAATCAGTAATCCTCGTAAACGTTGACGGCTTGCTGTATCATCAGGGTTATCAAGTAAATGTGAATATTCCATGATGATTTTATATCGCATAGAATTTTTTATTACTGGCTTACCACTCGAATCAATTATAACCCCCGTAACTAGCTTCGGATATAACCTCGTGTAGGACTTTACCTTTCTTTTTGATATTTGATAATTATATTTTTTTATAATCGCTAAAATTTTATTTTTAAAATTATTGGAAATATTGTGTTTAGACGAGAAAGTTACATCATCGACATATATAGTCATAGTCACTTGGTTACTATCAGCAACTCTCTGTATTTCATCAAACATATGATGATTTACTAAATATGATAATAACTGACTCGTAGGTGCACCTGAAATAAGATGATTATAGCATGAAATTTTTTTTGAATCTAAAAAAGCATATATAGATGAAATATCTGAAGCCTTAGATCTTTTTAAATCAATAGTTGTCAAATTAGTTAATATCTGTGCAACATCAGGCGAACGTAACAAATCTTCCAAAAAGAAGCGATATACAGTATCTCTATTGATAGAAGGGAAAAACGCAGTTAAATCAATTTTAAAAAGGTTCCTCGGTTTGATATCAGTATGCATAAATGCATTATCTGCATAAGAACGACCCTTAACCCCAGAAAAAACATTATCAGGTACAACAATAGTGCCAAGTAAATTTTTAATCTTCTTTTGTACGGTTTTCAATTCTTTACGGGGCGGTTCTATAAGCCTCGGCTTGCTCGATGTATCTATATATGGGGAGATCAGAGAAGAGACATATGTTTGCTTTGTCAGTTTATTATTCTCAATACCCAATAAGTGATTTAGCACTTTTTTTGATTTCAGTTTATAAAGCGGACAATCCGAATATATCAAATGGTCTTAGCACCTCAATTCATAAAAAGTGCTGGTGCTAGCCACTTACTGCTATGCTGAGTATCCAACGGACAAAATCAGCAAGCGATTCAGGACAGCAAAATGATACAGCCAGTACAGCTGCCGCTACAACTACACTTAGTGCAATTACAACAGCAACAGGGAAATGAGATTTACTCTCATTAATGTTAACCTTATTGTTATCACCGTAAACAATGATAACAGGTCTGTCCGCTTTTTTCAAAGCCTTTCACCTCCTTGTTATTTTGGACTCTCATATATAGATGAGAGGACTTCCCATTCCGACAATAACACAGGAGATATGCAGCCATGTATCACTTTTTCACACCAGCACTAATCTGACTTCCAAAAAAAGGTCAGTCTTAAGTCTACAGCATTTCAATAATTATGTCTACTATTTGTTCGATAAGAAATCTTAATGAGCTCTTAAGGATAGTTTGTAGAGTATATGCCGCAAAGAAATGCATCCATATCTAACGATACGATGCCACCCACATTTCTGTGAACCAAACGAAGTCTAATCTGACTGCTTGTACTGACAAAACTATTATATCACAATTTATAGGATTTTCAATATGTTTTATATAACAAATATAATCAAGCAATTTTTATCTTCCGCCTGCACTACCGAAAATTTCAGCTTTGTATTCGGGAGCCTGAACAAGTAAAAGATAGCGTTCATTGCCGCACCTATACAGACAAGTGCCACGCTCACCGAATTTGATTAAAGCGTACTCATTTGGTTCTACCATTAGGGCATCTTCAAAGTCCTTCGGATTGATGTTGCCGTGGAAAAATAAGAAGTGGTGAGTCGGGATTGAGAACAACGGCTTGGTATATTCCTTAACGCTTGAATCAAGACCGAACTGCTGTGCAATTCTCGGCACTTCGTTTGATGCAAGCATTATTCCAAGTCCTAAAAGCATATTGCCGGGGAAGGTCAACAAACCGAGGAAAAGCAGAGTTGTCTGCATAAATGCCGTCAGACAAAGTGCCGCTATCTGCTTCATCCACTGATTGAAGACGTCCTGATATCCTCTCGGAACGCTGAACATATACAGTGCACCTACTGCCATCTGAATAAGCAAGATTCCTCCGCGCTTTATGTTAGCAAAGAAGATCTTTATTACGCAATAGGCAAAAGCTATCATACATAGCAAATTGAGAAGTCCGAATGTTGTCTGGTTTGCGACTGCAAAACTGCCCTCCAACACACTTGTGCTTTGTCCTGCTAAATCAATGCTTTGCTGTCCTGCCATTATGGAGGACAAATCCTTTGAGAATATGTTTTGCAGGCTGATGCAAAATTTATACAGTTCCACAGGCACAACGCCGAACAGCGAACAGGCAAAGAAACCTTTTAATACATTTATTGCTGTTGTTTTGATATTTGCTCTGCCGTTCTGATATTCAACAGCCACATCAAATACGGCAACGACCGTCCCTGCGACGAACAATGCCCAGCCAAAAAGCGTAAACAGGTTTATTGTCGCCTGCACCCATTCAAGGTCGAACACATCTGCGCCCATATTTCCCATCATCGTAAAAAAGTCTGCAACAGCGTTGTAAATCGTTTCATAAAGCCACTGAATCATTGTGTTCCATATAGCATTTGAGATTTGCTCACCGAGGAAGTCAAACACCTCGCCTATGGCACTTCCGATTCCACCGATGAAATCTCCTAACCAATCAAAAATATAAATCACCCCCTGTCAAATGGAAAGTTGAAAATTAAGGTGTGCGGCTTTACCGCAATTTTAAATAAATTCGGGCAACAAGGCTTTTTATCATTTCAAACCATCTGCCCGTCCAAAATTTTCCATTTTACATTTTCAATTCTCAATTTTAAAGTATTGTCCAGATGTATAGCGGTGCAGTCAGAGAGAACACAAGACAGCCGAAAAGAATTGCCGGCGCGGTGAATTCAAACTGTCCGTGCTTGCGGTAATCGAGATAAGCAGTAGCAAGTTTAACAAAGAAAAGTATGGCAAGAATCATATCTACCGCAGGAAAGACAACATTGTTTACAACATTTTTAATCTGTGTTTGAGCCGATGTCCATGTGCTTTCAATGGCTGATGATACATCGCCTGCGGCAAAAGCATTTACTGCCGATATTCCGAGCATTAACAGTATTACTGATATTCCTTCCAACCACTTCAATAACTTAATTTTTCTTGATTTTATCATTTTTTACCTCCGATTTTCTTAAATCATTCTCCGATATATATCTGACTTCGATGTTCAGTTTTTCTGCAAAGCGAATTTCTGTTTTCATACTCTCAGTTATTTCATCTCCGAAAACCCAGACCGCATCACAAACCCAAAGCATAGAAAGTCCTGCGTTCATAACGAGATTCCTTTCTTTATCATTTCTGTCATCTAAAATCAGCGCATAAAAATGCGGTATGAACGGAGCCATACCGTTTTTCTTAAGGGTACGGCTTGCAATGCCCATAAGATTGAATATGTTGGAATCACAGCCTATTAATGCACAATCAGGTTTGAGCTTTTCAGTTTTGTTCTGCTCAGGTTCAAAGCCACCAAGCCTGTTGTCCACATAGTCGGACAGCCACATTCCTGCAAAGGCTGTGTATGACTGCAACCGCCACATTGCAAGCTTGCCGATGTCAAGGTGGACATCTTCAAAGGGATAGAGAATACAGGTTACGCCGTCACTCTTGAACACCGAAACATTCTCAAACTTTGTGTCGTCAAGAAGTATTCCTTTGTCCGTGAGCATTTTATTGATGCCGTCTACCCATTCCTGTGTTTCACCGCCACACCCCTGCAAGATGAGTCCTTCCTTGCCGTTCATATGGCGTAGATCTGTTAAAGTTATTTGGTTTATTTTCATTGAGATCAGTCCTTTCAAAAAAATAACAGCACCCGATTAAGAGTGCTGTCATTATAAAATTTTAAATTGTCCTTACAACGACCTCAACTTGAGTTATTACATCACGAAGCCTGTCACCACCGACAATATATTCCAATATATCATCTGCCGTATCTCCCCACATTCCTTCTATGTCAATGCATGGTTCATTGCTGAGAACATTATAATTTTTTCCATCTTTTATATAGTAGCCCTCGCCAATGTTAATTCTCCCGTCAGGATGTGTGATAGAATAAGATTTGCCTTTCCATTGAAATTCAACTTCTCCACCACAATCTACACACCATTTAAACTCGCTAATTGTTTTAAATTGATCTTCTTCGTTTTTTACAATATTTTTATTTACTTTCATCTGTGTGTTCACTTCCCTATAATACTTAAATTCTGGAACTACATCAGGATAATTTATAGGTCTCTGTGGCAATGGATTACCACGATTAGGATCCCAATTTATCATATGATCATGCGGATTTGTATGTTTATCAGGTCGATTATGGAAACTGAAATGTCTTTCCTTGGTTGCACGTCCATCATCACCAATTTTCGTTAACCTTCGTTCGCCATTCTTATCAAATGTTTCCTTGATTTCGCCCGGTTTTCCTAAAAATCGTTCATCTTCAGTCTTTTTTGGTTTCCACTTACCGCCGTAGGCACTACCTGAACCTTTCAGTGAATACATTTTATTGAAGTTCTCTGGCTGAAGCATTGTTTTGTTAACAATTATACCCTTTTTATTATGCAATGGCAAATCCAATGATTCTTTATTGAGATATTTCCAACCGCTAAGTTCATAATCAACATAAATTATGTCACCTTGCATTTCAGGAAAAGGTTCGCTGTAACATATAATTTTGCTCGGTTCTATCCGTTGCCGAAGCAACCGCCGAATTTTGCCCACTGTCGGCTTTTTCTTTGGCTTTGGTATTCTCTTCCGAAAGCTCTGTTTCTTTTGAAACTGTGGCTTTTTTGGGGGTTGTGGTTTCAGTCGCTTTTTCTGTTGTTGCCGTTGCAGAAGATTCCGTATATACAGAAACACCCACGGTAGTTGAAGCCGTGGGTGATAAAGAACTATTATCCATTTTTTCTTCTGCCGTACAAGCTGTGAATGTTCCTGTTGCTAAAATCAATGTCAGCATTATTGCGATTTTCTTTTTCATATTCTCATCGCTCCTTTCAAGCAACAAGTATGTCCAAAGAATTTCAAATGTCCAGAGCATATTCTTAAATTTTATCGCAAAACTTTATAATTTCATTCTTTCTTTGTTCCACTGCCTCCTTATACTCTACTGAACACAAGCCTAAACTATCGCAACACTCAATCTCCAAATGTCCATAGAAGTGTTCGATGCTTTCAATAACTCGGCTACATTCTCTCATACTTGGACCAGTTCTTAAAGCTATTGAATATCCTTTCTTTCCGCTACTTATGGTAGCATGAGGGTCATGAGTGTTACACCAAGGTGTGCACCTATCAATAAAAGCCTTAAATTGTCCCGGAATGTCAGCCCAATATGAAGGAGTCACTGATATAATAATATCTGCCCATTCATACTGTTGAATTATTTTGACTACATCATCATCTTGGATACATTTAGCTGTATTATGACAATTTCTACACCCTTTACAAAAACTTATATCAAAATCATCAATACAAATACTTCTGACATCATATTTTTCTTTCAAACAATCTGAAACAATATTTACTATTTCAGCAGTCGCGCCATTTCTTACTGGACTACAATTCATTACTAAAACTTTCATTTTATTTATCTCCCGAAATTACCATTCAAATTGAAAGATATTATACATAAGTCTAGAGTAAAAGTCAAGGCAAAATCACATACTCTGCGTAAAGCTTTCTGATTCATCTTCCGACATATCCTCGGTTTCCTCTTCACTCTGCTGTTCATCAAGTGCCTGATGATACACTTCCATAACCTTGCTGTTTAGCATATCTCTTGACTCCTTTGAAATCGGGTGAGCAATCTCGCTGAACTTCGTTTCGCCGTTTTCATCAACATAGTTACTTGCAGGCATTGCAACAAACAGTCCTTTTCTTGAGTTCATCACTCTGATTCCGTGAATTGCCACAGCACCGCCGACAGTAACGCTTGCAAACGCCTTTGTGTTGCAATCATCTACATCAACGAGCTTATCAATCCTTACCTTGATATACGGCAGTTTCCTTTTCTGATTGTTGTTTTTGTTTCCTTTGAAATTAGTATTCTGTGCCATTATAAATTCACCTCCGATTTAGTGTTTCTGCTTTTCAGCCCACAGCAGAGAAAGATGCAAAAGTGCATCTCTCTGTTCTTGCTCGGACAGACTGTCGAGGAAATCTTCAAGGGTGTAATTTTCCTCGAATTCTTCTGCAAATTCATTACAGTTGTCGCAGATTTTTTCTGGCCTGATAACTACCGAGCCGTCATCCTGCTGGGTAAATGATAAAACATCGTTGTATCTGAATCCGATTCGCTTGCGGATTTCGTAGGGGATTGTAATTCGTCCTCTCTCACCGAGAACTCTGTACATTTTTAGCATTGCTCGTCCTCGCTTTCCGCAAGCTCTGCTCTGCACTCATCGCAGATACAGTTGCTACAATTACACTTGTCATCAAAATTTTCGCAATCATCATCGCACCTCTCAATTAGAATTGCTCCTTCCACAGCTGAAATCTGCACAGCACAGTCGGATGTGATTCCTGATACAATAAGTGCGTCAAGCGGTATGCTTACATAAATTCTATTTTCCATTGTTAATAATACACTCCTTTAAAATTTGTTCTAAATCAATTTGTTGTTCGGTTGTTAAGTCAAGCAGGCTTAACTGCAACGGTTTATTTCTCTGCCTTTCGTACATATCGTAGTTGCTGATTAGCAGTTCGGGAAATTGTTCGCCTGCGTTTATTCGCTGTTTCATATTGTGCAGTCTTGTAAAATCAAAGAAAGAACAGCCGTCGTACAAATTGCATATTTCCTCACAATCATTGTATGACACAAGCCATTTGCCTTTTGCTTTTGCAAGTGCGTTTTTCAGCCTTATATGGTCATCCCAAGTGAATCCGCATTGATAAACATACTCGCTTGAAAAATACGGCGGATCGCAGTAGAAAAATGCATTTTCTCGGTCATAATGCTTGATTAACACCTCGAAATCCTGATTTTCAATAACTGCATTATCAAGTCGTTTTCCCACTTGCTCTATCAGTTGAAAAAGGCTCACTACTGAAAAGGGCTGACAAGCAAAGGATTTTCCGCCACTTGAATAGCTGTATCGTAGAAGTTTAAGAAACATTACTGCTCTGCGCAAGTCGTAGTCCTGTTTCATTCTGACATATAGCTGTATGATTTCTTCTGCTTTCAAGTCAGGAACAATAATCTTCGTCAGCTCCAACTCCTCGTCAAGGTATTTATCCTCAAACTTTTCCTGCCTGAAGAAATCCCTGATTGCATTAAAATCATCTCTTGAATTTAGCGGATAAAATCCGAGTTCTTTTATGAATGCCATAGGTCTGTCACGCATACAGCGAAAGAGGTTTACAAGATTATGGTTATAATCGTTGAAAACCTCAAACTTATCAGGCTTTTTCTTGCCTAAAAGTACTGCTCCCGAGCCTCCGAACGGTTCAATATACCTTTCGTAATTCAGAGGAAAGAGGGCGTACAAAATATGAAGTATGGAGGTTTTATTACCCATCCAACTCACAGGGGTTTTTATATTCTCACTTCCTTTTCAGAATACCAATCGCCCCTGAAACGACAAAAAGCCGTTGATTAAGTATTTAACTCAACCAACGGCTGTATATATGAAAACCAATACCAGTCGTTCGGAACGATTGATATTAGTTGTTGTTATTTAAATTTTACTATCTGCCTTTTTAATAATCTTACCGATTTCAGAGATTACATTTACTGTAACAGCATTTCCTGCCATCTTGTAAAGTCTGCTGTCAGATAGTCCTGTTGCTTTTGCCTTGTCGAACTGATCGTCCGTGAAGCCTTGTAATCTCCAGCACTCCCTAGGAGTAAGCTTTCTTATTCTGCCTATGTGAACTTCACCGTTTGGCTCAACAAAGGCTACTGCAAACTTTTCATTATCATCGAGAACATCTGAATTTTCTACAAACACTCCCGAATGTTCAGCCTTTCGATTACTGATTCCCGAATCCTGCCTTGCAGTTATGCACCTTGCAATTTCTGTCAGCTTCGGATCGGGATTCAGGTCGATGAAATGGACACGAGGGTCCATTTCATTAGATTCATGTCGCCCGACCAGTTTGACACTTTGTGTCAACGATCGATGGCTAATTCTATCATTTTCCCTTTCAGGTAAAAGATAGAATACAGCCTGCGTTGCAGAAGTAGTAAGCGTGTGTGCTATCTGACTTCCGACTCTGCCACACCTTGAATTTTGTCCCGAAAAAGCAGTATCAATGCTGTCACCGGGATATGCGATCTGATAACCGTCTTTGGTCTTAGATTTTATCGGCAATCCAAAGTTTTCAGTATCTTCAATGAGATAAAGTCCCGAATGACCGCCGAAACCGCCCGAACCGCTTGTAAGTGTACAGCTTAGTACTTTTGATGAGTAGATTCGCTCACCCTGCGTTGGCTTTTCTTTGTATAAGAGCTTTTCCGCTTGTTTGCGTGAAAGATAATACTTCCCCGGCACATTGTCCTCTAAGTTATCCGATAATGAACACTCGATTTCGTGATTGGGGTACTCCGAAATTTTTGCTGTTAAGTACCTGCCAGCATACATCATACCCCTCGTCGGTGCAAGCTGTGCTTACTCGTTTCCAACCGCAAGCGGTTAAAAACTCGCACGCTATGCTGCACCTCCTCTCCCCAAAAAGCTTAATGCTTTTCGGGGACCCTGTATTCAATGTATTGAGGATTGTTTCAAATGTCCTGCCTTGGTTGTGGTTAAGCAGACCGGGAACATTTTCGAGGAAGAGATACTTAGGTTTTTTAACGGCAGCAATTCGAGCAATCTTGAAAAACAGCGTTCCTCTTGTATCGTCAAATCCTTTTCTTGCTCCGGCGATTGAGAAAGACTGACAGGGAAATTCTCCAACAAGAAGGTCGAAATCGGGTAACTGTTCGGGTACAATTTTTCTTGCGTCATCAAAGTAAAGTTCACCTCCCGTGTCATACATTGCTTCATATGCATGCTTTGCATACTTGTCGATTTCGCAGTAACCGACGCACTCAAAACCGCCTATGGCTTCAAGTCCCGAACGGAAACCGCCGATGCCTGCAAAGATATCAAAAAATTTTATTGCCATAAATCTTCATTCCAAACGAAGATTTATATATTAAGAAACACCTCACATTCGCATAGTCATTCCGTTATTCTCATCAGGAGTTTCATCTTCAACTTCTGACATAGATTGGTTTTCTGCTTCAATTTCTTCCTGCGTAAGCTTTCTGAATGAGTCCTCACCGGGAACGATACCAATGGTTCGATTGTTATCCCACTCAGGGAATATCGTTCCCATTGAATCAACAAATTTAACTGTTCCTCTTGTGCCTGCCGGAACAGGTGCGTGTGGGTCATTCATATGGATAACCTCAATTCTTGTACCCGGCGGATACAATTTCTTTGTGCTTTCAGCTATTCTGCGCTGTCTTTCATATTCGTTCAAGTTATACATCTCCTATTTTTTTAGTTTTGATTCAAGCAAAATCCATTAGTAGGACTCCTGATTTTTATAGTCATAAAATCAACCTCATTCTTTCTTTTTATTTGTGTTGAGATTTTTGTTATCAGAGAAATGTGCCTGATTATTTTCATCGCAGTCATCATTTCTTCTGTCAAAATTAGGTTTCTGACGCATCTCTCTTTCAAACTTCCTGAGTTCAGGTGTGTCGGTAAAATACATTTAAAATCATTCCTTTCAAATTTTTTGCAAATAAAAAAGGCAACCGTTCTAATCAAAAAAATTAAAACGATTGCCAAATAAAAAAAGAGCCAATTACTATATCTCTAAAATAAGAAATATAATGATTGACTCATATATTTGATAATATTAAATTAAGCAGATTAGCGAAAGTAATCAGTTTTCTTTACCTTTAACTAAATTTTGTAGCTTTTCAACAGCTTCATCTTTAGTTTCAGAATCCTTTACTATTTGGATAATTAAGTTCATAAGAACATCAAATTATTTGTCTGTCATATTTTCGAACTCCATATCTTTTCCTTTCCGATAAATCAATTATCACTTCTACCGGAAATAAATTTTGTATATAAATAATTGAGGCTCATAGAAAAACTATGAGCCTCTTTTGGCTCCCCCAACTGGGCTCGAACCAGTGACATCATGATTAACAGTCATGCGCTCTACCGACTGAGCTATGGAGGAATATAGAGCAAAACACCCGTTTGGGTGTATGCTTTGTGTTGGCATCTCCCTATCTTTCCGGGCCGTCACCAGCCAAGTATTTTCGGCACCACTGAGCTTAACTTCTGTGTTCGGTATGGGAACAGGTGGACCCTCAGCGTCATCAACACCAACTATTCTTTTGTATTTAAAAGCCTTTCAGCTTTTTTACCTTTTGGTGACTCGTGCGGGAATCGAACCCGCGTTGCCGGCGTGAGAGGCCGGAGTCTTAACCGCTTGACCAACGAGCCTTGTCTTTCGTCACAAAGGCTAATGGTCTTTGCTCTCATTAGCCCCTGCAACTTCTCTTGGTGCACCATCAGGGGCTCGAACCCGGGACACCCTGATTAAGAGTCAGGTGCTCTACCAACTGAGCTAATGGTGCATCTCTGTGTTCTTTCAAACACCCTGAAAACTGAATAAAGGAAGAGGAATAAGGAGATATTAGTTAAATTCATATTGGAATGACCAATCGGGTTAAAGTATATACTACACAGCTGACCAAAGAAATCTTGTGGTCAAGCCCTCGACCTATTAGTACTGCCAAGCTGAATGCCTCACGGCACTTACACACGCAGCCTATCAACCTCGTAGTCTTCAAGGGGTCTTACTCGTTATACGATGGGATATCTAATCTTGGAGTCGGCTTCACGCTTAGATGCTTTCAGCGTTTATCCGTTCCGTACATAGCTGCCCAGCCGTGCCATTGGCATGACAACTGGTGCACCAGAGGTACGTCCATCCCGGTCCTCTCGTACTAAGGACAGAGCTCCTCAAATATCCTGCGCCCACGACAGATAGGGACCGAACTGTCTCGCGACGTTCTGAACCCAGCTCGCGTACCACTTTAATCGGCGAACAGCCGAACCCTTGGGACCGAATACAGCCCCAGGATGTGATGAGCCGACATCGAGGTGCCAAACCTCCCCGTCGATGTGGACTCTTGGGGGAGATCAGCCTGTTATCCCCAGGGTAGCTTTTATCCGTTGAGCGACGGCATTTCCATTCACATACCGCCGGATCACTAACTCCAACTTTCGTTACTGCTCGGGCCGTCACCCTCGCAGTTAGGCTAGCTTTTGCGTTTACACTCAGAGGCACGGTTTCCGTCCGTGCTGAGCTAACCTTTGAGCGCCTCCGTTACCTTTTCGGAGGCGACCGCCCCAGTCAAACTGCCCACCTGACAATGTCCCCCGACCGGATTCACGGCCGCAGGTTAGAATTCCAGAAACCTAAGGGCGGTATCCCAACATCGACTCCACACAAGCTGACGCTCATGTTTCCCAGTCTCCCGCCTATCCTGTACATAGATTTCCGAAACCCAATATCAGGCTACAGTAAAGCTCCATGGGGTCTTTCCGTCTTGCCGCAGGTAACCGGCATCTTCACCGGTACTACAATTTCGCCGGGTGGGTAGTTGAGACAGTGCCCAGATCGTTACACCATTCGTGCGGGTCGGAACTTACCCGACAAGGAATTTCGCTACCTTAGGACCGTTATAGTTACGGCCGCCGTTTACCGGGGCTTCAATTCGGAGCTCTCACTCCTCCTCTTAACCTTCCGGCACCGGGCAGGTGTCAGCCCCTATACTTCATCTTTCGATTTGGCAGAGACCTGTGTTTTTGCTAAACAGTCGCCTGGGCCTATTCTCTGCGGCTCTTTCGAGCACTCCTTATTCCGAAGTTACGGAGTCAATTTGCCGAGTTCCTTAACTACCCTTCTCCCGCTGGCCTTAGAATTCTCTTCCTGTCCACCTGTGTCGGTTTGCGGTACGGGCATCTGTTTCTATACGCAAAGCTTTTCTCGCCTTCAGCTAAGTGTGCTTCCCTACTCTAATTTCGGTCCCTTACGCCCGGGTCAACCAACGCCCGGGTCACACCCTTTTGAAGTGTCCCTTTGCTTAAATTACAGATGGTTACGGAATATCAACCGTATGTGCATCGGCTACGCCTTTCGGCCTGACCTTAGCTCCCGACTTACTTGGAGCGGACGAACCTTCCTCCAAAAACCTTAGACTTTCGGCCATTAAGATTCTCACTTAATTCTCGCTACTTATTCCGGCATTCTCACTTCTGTATAGTCCACCGCCGCTTTCGCTACGACTTCTCCCCATACAGAACGCTCTCCTACCATACATTAGATGTATCCCAAGCTTCGGTGTATAGTTTAGCCCCGTTAAATTTTCGGCGCAGAGTCACTCGACCAGTGAGCTATTACGCACTCTTTTAATGAGTGGCTGCTTCTAAGCCAACATCCTGGTTGTCTGTGCAATTCCACATCCTTTTCCACTTAACTATACTTGGGGACCTTAGCTGTGGGTCTGGGCTGTTTCCCTTTTGACAATGAAACTTATCTCCCACTGTCTGACTCCTGAAAAACGATTATCCGGCATTCTTAGTTTGATAAGGTTCAGTAACCTCTCGGCCCCTAGCCAATTCAGTGCTTTACCTCCGGTAATCTATTTCAAGGCTAGCCCTAAAGCTATTTCGGAGAGAACCAGCTATCTCCGGGTTCGATTGGAATTTCTCCGCTACCCACAGTTCATCCGCCGCCTTTTCAACGGAGGTCGGTTCGGTCCTCCATGGAATTTTACTTCCACTTCAACCTGACCATGGGTAGGTCACCCGGTTTCGGGCCCATTATATGCAACTTAACGCCCTTTTCAAACTCGCTTTCGCTTCGGCTCCAGACCTTAAGTCCTTAACCTTGCTGCATACAATCGCTCGCCGGACCGTTCTACAAAAAGTACCCTATCACACATTGACGTGCTCTAGGTGCTTGTAGGCACAGGGTTTCAGGTTCTTTTTCACTCCCCTCCCGGGGTGCTTTTCACCTTTCCTTCACAGTACTATACGCTATCGGTCACTGGGTAGTATTTAGGGTTGGAGGGTGGTCCCCCCATCTTCCGACCAGGTTTCACGTGTCTGGCCGTACTCTGGAAATCGCTCAGCTCTCGTCGTTTTCACCTACGTGGTTCTCACACTCTCTGACCGGCCTTCCCATGCCGTTCGGTTAACAACTTAAGTCCTAAATGCGCTCCGTACCCCGAAAGTATTTCTACTCTCGGTTTGCCCTCTTCCGCGTTCGCTCGCCACTACTTACGGAATCTCGTTTGATGTCTCTTCCTCGCCCTACTTAGATGTTTCAGTTCAGGCGGTTCCCTTCCAATACCTATGGATTCAGTATTGGATAATGGAGTATGAACTCCATTGGGTTGCCCCATTCAGATATCTCCGGATCAATGGATATTTGCTCCTCCCCGAAGCTTTTCGCAGCTTATCACGTCTTTCATCGGCTCTTAGTGCCAAGGCATCCACCCTGCGCTCTTTTTTGCTTGACCTCTCTTTTACCATTTCAATAGCGTTTGAAATGGGGTCTGCTTTTTAAAAAGCTTGTAATTAGTTTTTCAACTATGTTTACGTTTGGTTATTTGTTTTCTCGGATGTCTTGATCAAATAAATGTTTTCACAGATATTTTTCTCAATACTTATCTCTGTATGAAGTTTTCAATGTACACACAGTCAGATACACAGTTTTATGTTTCTGACCGAATGGAGATGGAGAGATTCGAACTCTTGACCCCCTGCTTGCAAGGCAGGTGCTCTCCCAACTGAGCTACACCCCCATTTGGATTTTTATTCAATTCAAAGGCTCTCGCCAATGGGCTTAAGTGGACTCGAACCACCGACCTCACGCTTATCAGGCGTGCGCTCTAACCGGCTGAGCTATAAGCCCATATTGGTTTGGCTCGTTATTTCTTAAGCCGTTGTTGAAAAGCTGTTGCTTTTCATGGTGGAGATAAGCGGGATCGAACCGCTGACCCCCTGCTTGCAAAGCAGGTGCTCTCCCAGCTGAGCTATACCCCCGTATATCTCGGGCAGGACCCTGAAAATTAAACAACGAGTTTTGAAAGAAATCTTTCGTAATGCTGACCTTGGAATTTAAATCAGCTTGTTTCATCTGATTTGGTCTCCATAGAAAGGAGGTGATCCAGCCGCACCTTCCGATACGGCTACCCT
>ENA-OURN01000128-OURN01000128.1-human-gut-metagenome-genome-assembly--contig:-NODE-128-length-38550-cov-7.39545_pt1 | contig 38550 bp, 33 predicted proteins | sample MGYA00242099_ERZ508987 | MGnify/ENA primary metagenome ERZ508987 (study PRJEB26280, sample SAMEA2531405) | human gut metagenome | biome: human gut; feature: human-associated habitat; material: faeces... | reverse complement strand
CCCCCCAGCCGCAAGATCAGCCGTATGGCAAAGCGTGCTAACAAGAACGCTTGATCGCTTTCTGATTGACGAACAAAACCTCTGTACCGGGTTCCCGGCACAGGGGTTTTTGTTTTGCCCGCTTTTCAGGGCACGGCAGCAGGCCGCTCAAAATCGCACAGGGTGGCAAAATCGAACCCCGGTGCCTGCTCCAGAAGCTGCTCCGGCGGCAGGCCGTCGGGCGGCTCGGCCAGCAGCGCCCACGCAGCCCATGCCGTGGGCACCGCCGCCGCAAGGGCCAGCCCCGGCAGCGCCAGTGCCGGGCATGTATGGAACGCACTGCCCGGCGGCAGGGCTGCCACCGCGCACAAGGCCTGTGCAGCCCAAAGCTCCCACAAAAGGGTCGTCCAGCGGTGCTTCATCCGCATCACCTCCTGTTTTGCACAGTTTACCGCAGTGCGGTGGAAAAACAGGGCGAAGGGTGGCGGACAAAGTGACGATGTTCTGGTGTATTTTTTCTTCAGTTCTGGTCGTGACTTTTGCCCACCCAGCTGCACACCACGCCGCACACAAGGCTGGTGGTAACACCGGCCGCAGCGGCGGTCAGCCCGCCGGTGAGGATGCCCACAGCGCCTTCTTCCTGCAGCGCAGTGCGCACGCCCTTTGCCAGCAGATGGCCGAAGCCCAGCAGGGGAACCGTGGCCCCGCACCCGGCAAACTCGGCCAGCGGGGCATACCACCCAATGGCCGAAAGCACCACGCCCGCCACCACATATCCGGTCAGGATGCGGGCCGGGGTCAGGCCGGTCAGGTCGATGAGCAGCTGTCCCGCCACGCAGATGGCCCCGCCCACACAGAAAGCCCAGAAATAGTTCATCTTACTTCTCCTTTTCCGGCGCACGCAGCTCCACCAGATGCGCCACCGCCGGGATGGTCTCCTTCTGCAAAAAGGTGGTCTGGCTCATCAGGGCCCCGGTGGCTGTGAACAGCACCCGCTTCTGGCTGCCCCGGCGCAGGCGCGGCAGGATGTGCCCGCACAGCACCGCCGCGCAGCAGCCCGGGCCGGAGCCGCCGCTCTTTACGCTCTGCTCGTTTGCGTCGAACAGGATGCACCCGCAGTCCACATGGTTTTTGATCAGCAAGCCTTCTGCGGCCAGCAGCTCCCGCAGCAGCTGACTGCCCACCTGCCCAAGGTCGCCGGTATAGATGCAGTCGAACTCCTGCGGTTCGGTGCCGGTATCCTTAAAATAGTGCAGCAGGGTGGAAGCCGCTGCCGGGGCCATGGCAGCCCCCATATTGTTGATGTCCTTTACCTGATAATCCTGCACACGGCCAAAGGTGGCAGCGGCAATGCCAACGCCTTCGCCCTGCGGCTGCAAAAGGCAGCATCCGGCAGCGGTGGCAGTCCACTGGGCCGTAGGCGTGCGCACCGCGCCGTAGCTCAGCGGCGTGCGGAACTGCCGCTCGGCCGCGCAGAAGGGGCTGGAAGCCATGGCCAGCAGATTGCGCGCAGCACCACCCTCGCACAGAGCAGCGCCCAGCGCAAGGCCCTCGGCCATGGTGCTGCAGGCCCCGAACAGCCCGGCAAAGGGCACGCCCAGCTCCCGCATGGCATAGCTGGATGCCGTGCACTGGGCCTGCAGATCCCCGGCAAGGGCCAGCTGCACCTTTTCCTGCGGAAGCGCCGCCTTTTGCAGGCACAGCCGCGCGGCGCGCAGCTGCAGGTATTTTTCCGCAGCTTCCCAGCTGGACTGGCCAAAGCGGTTGTCTGCGCTTAGCTCGTCGAACTCTGCCGCCAGCGGGCCTTCGCTCTCTTTTTTGCCGCCCACCGCTGCACCCACAGCGATCACCGGCAGTGTCTGGAACAGCAGGGTATCCCCGCACCGGACCGTCATAGGCAAAATTTCTCCTTCGTGGAAAATAGATGAAAAATGTTCCATAAAATATTGTATAATAACATCATGCTGCAATCTTACGGCACACTTGCCCGTGTTTATGACAGCACAGGCACACCCGCCATGCCCAGCACCCACAGCACCGCGCCGTACACCACCGCCGCCAGCGTGCCGTACACGATCACCGGCCCGGCAATGGTGAACATCTTGGCCCCGGTACCCAGCACCCGGCCCTCGGCCTTGAACTCGATGGCCGCGCTGACCACCGCATTGGCAAAGCCTGTGATGGGCACCAGCGACCCGGCCCCGGCCTTTGCGGCCAGCTTCTGGTACCAGCCCAGCGTGGTAAGCACCGCTGAGAGCACGATCAGGCTGCAGCTGGTCAGGGTGCCGGCAAGGTCGGCTTCCACGCCCATGGCAAGATAGCTCTGGCGCAGCACTTCGCCCAGCAGGCAGATGCCGCCGCCCACGCCAAAAGCCCACAGGCAGTCCAGCCCCAAGGGCGAGTGCGGCCCGATGCGCCGCACCCGGCGCGCATATTCCTGTGCTGTCATTTTCATATTGTTTCCCCTCCGGGCATAGCTTGCCCATAGGAAGCAAACTCTATGCACATCCACCGGAAAGAAGGTATTCCAGATGAATCCGTCTGTCCATCCTCATCACCGCCGCCATCTGCGGCCCGCCGTGCGGCGCGTGCTCACCGTTACCGTCGTGGCCTGCATTGCCGTGGGCGGGGCCTCGTTCGTGCTGCACAGCCGTTCCGCTGTGCCTGCCGCCTCGGCAACTTCCACGTCCAGCGCCTCGGCAGCATCAGAGGCAGGAAGCAGTCTGCTGACCGCCCGGCAGGCGCAGGCCATTCTGGATGATCCCCGCATGGTGCTGGTGAACCACACGAACAAAATGCCGGACGATCATACCTTTACCACCAAGGCGTGCGGCTCGGCCACCGCTGTGAACAAGACCCTGCAGACCGAAGCCGCCGATGCGTTCCTCGCCATGCAGGCCGCCGCCGCAAAGGACGGCGTGACCATCTGGATGCAGAGCGGCTACCGCAGCGTGGACTACCAGAAGAACCTCTACGACCAAAAGACCCAGTATTTCCGCAATAAGGGCCTGAGCGAAGCCGAAGCGAAAAAGCAGGCGGCAAATATCGTGAACCCGCCGGGCTACTCGGAACACAACTGCGGCCTTGCTGCCGACCTGAACAGCCCGGAGCACACCGACCTGACCGAGGGCTTTGAAAACACCGAGGCCTTCCGCTGGCTGAGCGCCCATGCCGTGGAATACGGCTTCATCCTGCGGTACCCCAAAAACGCAGAAGCCGTTACCGAGATCACCTACGAGCCGTGGCACTGGCGCTATGTGGGACCGGAAAATGCGGCCCTGATCCAGCAGAGCGGCCTGTGCTTTGAGGATGCCGTTGCCGTGCTGCAGAAGCTTGCTGCAGGGGAAAAGATCACCGGTTAAAAATCCGTAAAACCGAGGGGCTTTTCGTTGCATTTTGCACACAGTTATGGTAAGATAACAATAGTCTGCCCTGATGCAGGACCGCTTTGGGCAGCTGCAAAAATGTTTTGAACAAAAGAAGGAATATTTTATGATAAATCGCACAAAAATCTTTACAATTGCTCTCACCGGCGCGCTGGCTGCTGTCGCTCTTACCGGCTGCGGCGGTTCCGCCAGCTCTTCGGCCGCTCCCTCCTCCGTTTCCACCGCTGCTGCGGAATCTCCCGCTTCCAGTGCCGCCACATCCGCTGTTGTGGACAATGCTGCCGAGAACGGCTCTGATGCACTGGACGGTGTTTTCAATGCTCTGCTGGAAGCCGACCCCATCTCCAACCAGTTCGAGATCGCAGCCATGAACATTGAGTACGATTTCGGCCTGAAGGCTGAGGACGTGGTGAGCTACAAGGGCGTGAAGAGCAACGACAACGGCGATGCCGGTCTGGTGCTGGTGCTCGAAGCTGCCGACGGCAAGGCCGAGGACGTAGCCAACCAGCTGGCTTCCTACCAGCAGGATCAGGTGGCCTTCTACGGCAACTACGCCGAGTTTGCTCAGGCGCAGGATAACGTGGAGAACGCTGTTATCGCCTTCAAGGGCAACACCATTGTCATGGTGATCGCATCCAACGAGTGCACTGCCGATCTGGACAGCGCCGTGGACAGCGCACTGGCAGACTGAATCTGGATCCACCCAAGGCCGGTGCCATTTGCGGCATCGGCTTTTTTCGGCTAAAAGGAGGCTGACGCTTTGGTTTTCAGCACCATCATCTTTCTGTTTCGGTTTCTGCCCATCACGCTGGCGCTGTATTACCTTGCGCCCGCAAAGCTCAAGAACACCGTGCTGTTCCTCTGCAGTCTGGTGTTCTACTGCTGGGGCGAGGTACGGTTTTTCCCGGTCATGGTGGCCCTCATCCTCATCAACTACATCAGCGGCCTGTGCATCGAGCACTTCGACCAAAAGCCGGCCCTGCGCAGGACATTTCTGCTGGTGGCCCTCATTGGCAGCCTTGGGATGCTGTTCTACTTCAAATACGCAAACTTTGTGCTGCGCAGCGCAAACGCCCTGCTGGGCACCGCCTTTGCCGAGATCCAGGGCATTGGCACTCTGCCGCTGGGCATCAGCTTTTACACCTTCCAGACCCTTTCCTACTCCATCGATGTTTACCGCCGGGATGTAAAGGCAGAGCGTAATATCATCGACTTTGGTGCCTATGTGGTCATGTTCCCTCAGCTGATCGCCGGCCCCATCGTGAAATACCGCGATGTCTCGAACCAGCTGCACGTATACCGGCACCGCTACAGCCTGCAGCAGATCGAAGAGGGCATGACCCTGTTCACCTTTGGCCTTGCCAAAAAGGTGCTGCTGGCGGATGCCATCGGTGCTTTGTGGACAGACATCATCGGCGTTGCGGACAGCCCTTCCACCACCTTTGTGGGCCTTGCCAATGCATCCACCCCGCTGGTGTGGCTGGGCATCATCGCCTATAGCCTGCAGCTCTACTTTGACTTTTCCGGCTACTCCATGATGGGCATTGGCATGGGCAAGATGCTGGGCTTCGACTTCCCCGCAAACTTCAACTACCCTTATATCTCCGCATCCATCACCGAGTTCTGGCGGCGCTGGCACATGACCCTTTCCGGCTGGTTCCGGGAGTATGTGTATATCCCTCTCGGCGGCAACCGCAAGGGCCTGAAGCGCCAGATCTTCAACCTGTTCGTGGTGGAGCTGCTCACCGGCATCTGGCACGGCGCGAACTGGAACTTTATCTGCTGGGGCCTGTACTACTTTGTGCTGCTGGCTGTAGAAAAGCTGTTCCTGCTGCCCCACCTGCAAAAGGGCAGAGTGTGGCCCCACATCTACACCCTGTTCCTCGTGGTGGTGGGCTGGGCCATGTTCGTGGGCAACGATACGGGCGTAAGCTTCGGTCTGCTGTTCCACAAGCTGTTCGTTCCTTCCGGCGGTGTTTCGCCGCTGTACTTCCTGCGCAACTACGGTGTGCTGCTGGTGGTCAGCATCCTCTGCTGCACCCCGTTCATTGAAAAGATTTGGAACCTGCTCAAAAAGAATGCCGTCACCCGCTGTGCCGCCATTCTGGCGCTGCTGGTGGTCTCCACCGCCTATGTGGTGGGCAGTACCAACAGCCCGTTCCTCTATTTCAACTTTTAAGGAGGCGTGAAGATGGACAAGCATTCCAAAAAATCTTCCTCGCTCCTGCACTACCCGGTGCTGGTGGTGTTCAGCCTGTTCTTTCTTGGTCTGTTCGCACTGGACCTTATTACACCGGACCGCGCCTACAGCGAGATGGAAAACACCACCCTTTCCCAGCGCCCGGCGCTGACCCAGCTTTCCGCCAAGGGGCTGAACAGCTACTTTACCGCCTACACAAAGTACGTGAAGGATCAGGTGTTCGGCCGCGATGAGTGGATCAGCCTGCAGAGCGTGGTGGAGACCACCCTGCTGCAGAAGGAGCAGAACGGCGGCATCCTGCTGGGCAAAGAGCACATGATGTTCCCCCGCACCTTCAGCCTGCTGGACAGCGAGAACCGCACCCTGCCCAAGAACACCGCCGCCGTGGAAGCACTGTGCCAGCGCCACCCGGGTAAGGTGGATGTGCTACTGGCCCCGGCAGCATCGGTCATTTACCCGGAAAACGTGCCTGCAAACGCGCCGCTGCTGGACGAGGATGCCTATCTCGACCAGCTTTCCGCCGCCGTACAGGCCGCCGGAGGGCGCTTTGTGGATGTGCGGCAGACCCTTGCCGAACACAAGGACGAATATATCTACTACCGCACCGACCATCACTGGACGAGCCTTGGCGCTTATTACGCCTACCAGCAGCTGTGCGGTACGCTGAGCCTGACCCCCTTCGACCCCGCCGCGCACACGGCTCTGACCGCCGAAAATTTCTACGGCACCCACTACTCCAAGGCCCGCACATGGAATGCCGTGCCGGATACTATCACCTACTACGACCTGCCGAACAGCCTGACCATCTATAATGTCACCGCTGCAGGCCAGCCCGCAGACGGCCAGACCACCGGCCTGTACGACACGGACAAGCTGAACGTGTACGATAAGTACGCCATGTTCCTGCATGGCAACAACGGCCTGAGCCGCATTGAGGGCGACGGTACCGGGCGCATTCTGGTGATCAAGGACAGCTACGCCAACTGCTTTGCACCGTATCTGACGGCAAACTACGCCCAGATCGATGTGGTGGACTTCCGCAACTACAACTACGGTCTGGATCAGCTGATCGCGGATAACGATTATGACCAGATCCTTGTGCTCTACAGTTTTGACAGCTTCAAGAGCGACCCGTACCTCTACCGTGCCGGTGTGGCCGGGTAAACATGGCAGCGCCTTTTCCGCAAAGGAAAGGGCGCTGTTGTTTTATGTCAAATTATTGCAGTCTTTTTTCACAAATTTTTCCAGTTCTTTTCGGAAGTCTCTCCAGTTTTTGCGCACTCTGCCCATTCACCCCTTGCAAAAAATCAACGGGTGTTGTACAATGGCGATATAGAGCAGTTGCTCTTCATCGATGGTTCGATCTGGTGTGAACAGCGCATAGAATGTGCTGATACGATCTTTGATTCAAAGGAGTGTTATTATGGAAAACAAGATCATGATGCCTGCTTCCTACAACGTTCTTTCCTGCGAAGAGATGACCTACACCGAGGGCGGTGCTACCTTTACGGAAGCTCTGCTGAACTGGATTCCGCCCATTGGCTGGTACATGGGTGTTACCGCCATGCGCAACTACCGCAAGAGCCACCCCAACGACTGGCTGGATACCGGTCTGGATGCTCTGAGCCGCGATATGGATTCCAGTGCGCAGAACATGCTGCGTGATCTGGGACGCATCGTCTGGGTCACCGCGACCAGCGCTACCGGCGTTGGTTTTCTGGTAAATGCTGCCATCGTCCTGCTCTGACCCTGCTCATAAGATCCGTCCGGAGAGACCAAAGACCCCTTTACCCGCGGCCTTTTCCGCCAGAGAGGGCCGCGGGCTTTTCATCAAGCAGAAATAAGAAATCGGCTGCCTGAGCACTGTATACCGTCTGAACGGTCTTTTGCCTGCAGAGAACAGCACTGCTTTCCTTTTCCTGCAAGCAACTACTCGCGTCATGCGGCGGCGCGCCCTGCTTTATGAGAACGATCTCCAAGCGCATATCCCGGTTTATTTTTGGGTTTTAAACAGTGCGATCTTGCACTGTCTGGATAGCTTTGATTCAAAGGAGTGTTATTATGGAAAACAAAATCATGATGCCTGCTTCCTACAACGTTCTGTCCTGCGAAGAAATGACCTACACCGAAGGCGGTGCTACCGTCGGTCAGGCTGTCGCTGCATGGCTGTGGCCCGGCTACGCTACGGTTATCGGCATCAACACCTGCCGTGAAGCACGCAAGAAGGATCACGACAACTGGGTATCCAACGTCTGGAGCGATATCAAAGCCGACTGCAAGGGCAATGTGACCAACACCTTCTACCATGCCGGCATGATCTTCTGGAATGCTGCATCGACCATCAGCAGCTTTGGCCTTTCTGCCGTTATGTCTCTGGGCATCATCTACTTCTAATTTTCAGGAGTACACCAAAGGGCTTTTTGCGGCGGCTCTTCAACGGAAGAGCCGCCGCTTTTTTTATCAAACCTAAAAAAGGAGTTTTGCTTTATGACGAACGCCATTACTTATCCTGCTGCATACAATGTTTTGTCCTGCGAAGAAATGACCTACACCGAGGGCGGCGTAGGTGTTGTGGAAGCCGCCATGGCATGGTTCCCGCTGTACGGCTGGTACAAGGCTGTTTCTGCCATCCACGATTACCGCAAGGCAAATATCAACTCCAACTGGGTGGAAAACGGCATGAACGCTCTGGTTGCCCATGCTGAAAAAAGCCCCACGAACACCATCCATGACATCGGCTGCAGCTTCTGGTTCATTGGTTCCTGCGCAACCATCATCGGCCTTGTGCCCAACGCCCTGTTGATCTTCGGCAACTAAGTCCCGGTCTCTGTTCTGAAAAAGCAAAAGCGGCGGCACCTCCCGTTTGGGAAGTGCCGCCGCTTTTTATGTTATGCGGTTTTCAGTCTCAGTTGTTGAACATGTCCTTCAGCTTTTTGAAGAAGCCCTTGCGCTTTTCATAGTTTTCTTCTTTCAGGGTGCCCTCGAACTTCTTCAGGGCCTCCCGCTGGGTCTTGTTCAGCTTCTTGGGGATCTCCACCTCGCACTTGACGTACATATCACCGCGGCCGCGGCCATTCAGGTACTGGATGCCCTTGCCGCGCAGGCGGAAGGTGGTGCCGCTCTGGGTGCCCTCGGGCACGGTGTACTCCACCTTGCCGTCAATGGAGGGCACCTGCACGGTGTCGCCCAGCACGGCCTGACTGTAAGTGATGGGCACAGTGACCCACACATCGTAGCCGTCGCGCTGGAACACCTCGCTGGGGCGCACCGTGACCATGACGATCACATCACCGGAGGGACCGCCGTTTGCACCGGCATCGCCCATGCCGCGCAGTGCAAAGCTCTGGTCGTCGTCGATGCCCATGGGGATGGACACCTCCAGTGTCTTTTTAGCAGCCACCTTGCCGCTGCCATGGCAGACCTTGCAGGGATTCTTGACCAGCTTGCCCTTGCCGCCACAGCGGGAGCAGGGCTGCTGGGTCTGCATCACGCCAAAGGGGGTGCGCTGCTGACGGATCACGAAGCCGCGGCCGCCGCAGTCCGGGCAGGTCTCGGGGCTGGAACCGGCGGCACAGCCGCTGCCGTGGCACTCGGTGCACTCCTGCTGGCGGGTGATGGTGATGTTCTTCTTGCAGCCGTGCACGGCCTCGTCAAAGCTCAGGGTGATGCGCACGCGGATATCCTGACCCTTCCGCGGTGCGTTGGGGTTCGCCTGACGGGACGAACCGCCAAAGCCGCCGAAGCCGCCGCCAAAGATATCGCCGAAAATGTCACCCAGATCCACGCCGTCGCCGCCAAAACCGCCAAAGCCGCCCGCACCGGGGCCGCCGCCGTTCTGTGCTGCATAGGCAGGGTCAACACCTGCAAAGCCGTACTGGTCGTACAGCTGGCGCTTTTTCGGGTCTGAAAGCACCTCGTTTGCTTCGTTTACTTCCTTGAACTTTTCCTCGGCATCCTTATCGCCGGGGTTATAGTCCGGGTGGTATTTCATTGCAAGCTTGCGGTATGCCTTTTTGATCTCGGCATCGGTCGCAGTCTTGGATACCCCCAGCACTTCGTAGTAATCACGCTTTTCCTGTGCCATATCCACTCACCTCTCCGGGAACGTTTGATCCGGGAAACGCCCCGGTTGGTTCCTCGCTCTATAACCAGCAAGAGCCGCTCCGGCAAAACCGGAGCGGCTTTTGCTATTCCACGCGTGCGTCCGCCGGTTTGGCCGGGCACACACTGCTGTGTTTTTTATCAGACTTCCTTGAAGTCGGCATCCACAACGCCGTCATCACCCGGCTTCTGCTGGTTGTTTGCACCTGCGTCGGGGCCGGGCTGTGCACCGGCGGCCTGCTGTGCGGCAGCGGCTGCCTGATACATCTTCTCGAACACCTGGCTCAGAGCTTCCTGCTTTGCCTTGATGTCGTCCACGTTGCCGGACTGAACAGCAGTCTTCAGGTCGGCCAGCTTGCTCTCGGCCTCGCTCTTCACGTCGGCGGGCAGCTTGTCGCCGTTCTCCTTCAGCATCTTCTCGGTCTGGAACACCATCTGGTCGGCACCGTTGCGGATATCGACCTCTTCACGCTTCTTCTTATCGTCGGCAGCAAACTGCTCAGCTTCCTTCACAGCCTTGTCGATGTCCTCCTTGGACATGTTGGTGGAAGCGGTAATGGTGATGTTCTGCTCCTTGCCGGTGCCCAGATCCTTTGCGCTGACCTTCACGATGCCGTTTGCATCGATATCGAAGGTAACTTCGATCTGAGGCACACCACGGGGAGCCGGAGCGATGCCGTCCAGATGGAAGACACCCAGGCTCTTGTTGTCGCGTGCGAACTCACGCTCACCCTGCAGAACGTTGACCTCAACAGAGGGCTGGTTGTCTGCAGCGGTGGAGAACACCTGACTCTTGTGGGTGGGGATGGTGGTATTGCGGTCGATGATCTTGGTGCACACGCCGCCCAGAGTCTCAATGCCCAGGCTCAGCGGGGTGACATCCAGCAGCAGCAGACCCTTCACATCGCCCTGCAGCACGCCGCCCTGAATGGCAGCGCCCACAGCCACGCACTCATCAGGGTTGATGCCCTTGAAGGGCTCGCAGTTCAGTTCCTTCTTGACTGCATCGTAGACAGCGGGGATACGGGTGGAACCACCGACCATCAGAACCTTCTTCAGGTCAGAGGGACGCAGGCCTGCATCCTGCAGAGCCTTGCGGACGGGGCCCATGGTGCGATCGACCAGATCAGCGGTCAGCTCGTTGAACTTTGCGCGGGTCAGGGTCATATCCAAGTGCTTGGGGCCGGTAGCATCGGCGGTGATGAAGGGCAGGTTGATCTGGCTGCTCATTGCGCTGGACAGTTCGATCTTTGCCTTCTCGGCAGCTTCCTTCAAACGCTGCGCAGCCATCTTGTCCTTGCGCAGGTCGATGCCGTTCTCGGTCTGGAAGGCATCTGCCATCCAGTTGATGATGCGCTCATCGAAGTCATCGCCGCCCAGATGGGTATCACCGTTGGTGGCCAGAACCTCGGTAACGCCGTCGCCCATCTCGATGATGGACACATCGAAGGTGCCGCCGCCCAGATCGTAGACCATGATCTTCTGGTCTTCTTCCTTATCGATGCCATATGCCAGAGAAGCGGCAGTAGGCTCGTTGATGATACGCTTGACGTTCAGGCCTGCAATGGTGCCTGCGTCCTTGGTAGCCTGACGCTGGCTGTCGTTGAAGTATGCAGGAACGGTAATGACAGCCTCGGTAACAGGCTCGCCCAGATAAGCCTCGGCATCCGCCTTCAGCTTCTGCAGGATCATAGCGCTGACCTGCTGGGGAGTGTACTCCTTGCCGTTCAGGGTCACCTTGTGGTCGGTGCCCATGAAGCGCTTGATGGAAGCAACGGTGTTCTCAGGGTTGGTGATGGCCTGACGCTTTGCGACCTGACCCACCAGACGATCGCCGGTCTTGGTAAAGCCCACCACAGACGGGGTGGTGCGTGCACCCTCAGAGTTTGCGATAACAACGGGCTCGCCGCCCTCCATGACAGCCACGCAGCTGTTGGTAGTACCAAGGTCGATACCAATGATCTTACTCATAATGAAAACTCCTCTCGAAAGAACAAATCTTATTGTTTATGTGATGCTCAAATGTTTGTAAGCGGATGTTATATTCAAAACCCTTTCGGGTTTCTGCTTTGTTATTCGGCCACTACAACGGTCGCATGGCGGACGATCTTATCGCCCAGCTTGTAGCCCTTCTGGTAGACCGTGATGACGGTGCCGCTCTCCTGTCCGTCCGGGGCGGGGATCTGCTGCACTGCATTCATGAAGTTGGGATCAAAGGGCTTGCCCAGCGCCTCGATCTCCTCCACATGGAGGGCATCCAGCGCCTTGGCGGCCTTGTCCAGCGTCATGGTCACGCCCTTTTTGTAGTTCTCGTCGGTGGTGGGGGCGTTGGCTGCCATCTCCAGCGTATCCAGAATGGGAATGATCTGGTTCACCGCAAAGGAAATGCCATCGTTGAACTTCTGGTCGGCTTCGCGGGTGGAGCGCTTGCGGTAGTTCTCGTACTCCGCTGCCATGCGCAGCAGCTGGTCTTTGGCCTGTGCAGCGTTGGCTTCGGCCGCGTCCAGCTTTGCCTTTACGGCTTCCAGCTCGCGGGCCTTCTTGTTGAACCAGCCGCCATCCTTCTTCTTGTCATCCTTCGGGTCGGCAGCTTCGGCAGCAGGTTCCTGTTCGGGTGCTGCCTGCTGGGCCTTTTCCTCGGGAGCCGTTTCGGGCTGCTCCGCTTCCTGAGCCGGAGCCGTCTTTTTTGCTTCTTCGCTCATTCCAGATCCTCCTTATAGATCACAGTCCGCCGGGGTACGGCAGCCTGTGGGGTGTCTTTTCGTTTGCCGCTCATGCCCTCGCCCAGCTGGTCTGCAAAGTAATGCAGCAGCGGCATCAGCTTCTGGAAGGGCATCCGGGTGGGGCCGATCAATGCAATGGAGCCCCACAGGCCTCCGCCCACCAGATACCGGTCGCTCACGATGCACAGACCCGGGATCTGCGGTTCCAGATCCTCGCCCAGCAGCACGCTCTCACTGCGTTCTGCCGGAGGTGCGATCAGGCCAGCGGCCTGCTCCTCGTCGTTCAGCAGTGTGAGGATGTCGCCCACCTTGCCGTCCAGCTGGGGCCAGTCCAGCAGATACTGCTCGCCGCCCAGAAATACGTGGGGCTTGACGGAATCCTGCAGGATGGCAGCCGCTGCACTGATAACGGGCACCAGCTCCGGGTCGATCTGGCTGCACAGCTCTGCCAGCAGCCGGGTGGAAAGATCCACCGGCGCTACAAAGGTAAGGTTGCGGTTGAGCAGTGCGGCAAGTGCTGCCGCATTCTCGCGGGAAAGACCGGTGCGCACCCGTGCCACACGGGTACGAACGTAACCGGCCGTGGTAACGGCCAGCACAGCCGCTGCGCTGCGGCCCACCTGAACCACTTCATAGTGGGCGATGCACAGGTCTTCGGCACAAGGGGTGCTGATGGCGGCGGTGCAGCCGCTGATGGCGGCCAGCGCCTTGGCGGCACCTGCGGCCAGCTTTTCCGGCTCATGGTCGAGGCTTGCGAACACCGCATCCACCCGGGCGCGGCTCACACGATCCAGCGGCTGATCGTCGGTCAGCAGATTATCAAGGTAGTAACGGTAGCCCTTGGCACTGGGCACACGGCCCGCGCTGGTGTGGGGCTGCTCCAGCAGACCCAGCTTTGTCAGCGCCGCCATCTCATTGCGAAGCGTTGCGCTGGAAACTGCCATGTCAAAGTAGTTTGCCAGCACGCTGCTGCCAACGGGCTCGCCTTCGAGACCATACAGCGCCACGATCGCCTGCAAGACTCGCTGCTTGCGTGCATCCATCGTCATAGCGCCTGCCTCCTTTTTGCGTTCGCTTTGTTTGTTTAGCACTCCTTGTTCCTGAGTGCTAAGACCATTATAGCCAATTTTCCGGTGCTGTCAAGCCCCTTGGAAAAATGTTTTAAAAGATTCATAATTCTGTCATAAACGAAAAAAGCGCCCTCCTTATTATAAGGAAAGCGCTCCGGCATGTTCTTTACTCTTCCATCTGCCTTGCCAGAAATGCCGCTGCCACATTCACGGCCTTGAGCTGGGCGGCATCCGGCGTGGCCGTGCGGTCTTCGGTCAGCAGGGCCACCACGCCGGTCACATCGCCCGCCGCAATGATGGGTGCGGCGCACAGCACTGCTCGGGGCGAACCTTCGCAGGGCAGGATGCACTTTTCGGCAATGCCCTCGCTCTGGTACAGCCTGCGGCCATCCATCAGCTTTTCCAGCGGCTGGCTGATGCTGCGGTCGGCCAGCTCCCGCCGGCCGGAGCCGCTCACCGTAAGGATGCGGTCGCGGTCGGCCACCAGTGCGGTCAGCGCAAAGCTTTTGCTGAGCACCTCGGTATACTGGGCCGCTACTGCGTTCATCTCGCCAATGGGCGAATACTTTTTAAAGATCACCTCGCCGTCGCCTGTGGTGAAGATCTCCAGCGGGTCGCCGCGGCGGATGCGCTGGGTGCGGCGGATCTCCTTGGGGATCACCACCCGGCCCAGCTCGTCGATGCGGCGCACGATTCCTGTTGCTTTCATGTTTTTGCTCCTCCGTTTCCTTAAAAATGCCTGCAGCACTAGTATCTGTCAGGCCGGGCCATTTATACCTGCTGCCCCCCCGCGCAAAAAGACCTGCACGGAAAGTTGCCTCTTCGTTGCGTTTCCGGCAGGGTTCTGCTACAATGATACAAAAAGCCGTTTTCATAAGCACAGCACCCCGCTTATGAAGACAGATCCTAAAATTCTACTGAGAAAGGCAGGTGTCCGGATGCCGAACATCCTCATTCTGGGCGGCGGTGCCGCCGGTCTTGCAGCCGCGCTGGCGGCGGCACAAAGTGCCCCCGCTGCACAGGTCATTGTGCTGGAGCGCAACCCGAAGCCGGGCAAAAAGCTGCTTGCCACCGGCAATGGCCGCTGCAATCTGGATAACACCGGCATTGCACCGGAGCTGTATTTCACTGCCGACCCGGCAGCACTTCGTCCGCTGCTGGATGCCGTAAATACCGCCGACCCGCTGCGCTGGTTCCGTGCGCTGGGGCTTTACACCCGCACCGACGAGGCGGGCCGGGTGTATCCGTACTCCAATCAGGCGGCGGACGTGCTGGCCCTGCTGGAGCATCACCTTGCGCAGCACCATGTGCAGCTGCGCACCGGCTGCACCGTGCGCACCCTGAGCCAGAGCCGCAGCGGCTACGCCGTGCAGTTCGAGACGGCAGAGGGCAGCACCGAGACCCTGCGCGCCGATGCCGTCATCTGCGCCATGGGCGGCGAGGCAGGGCCGCAGTTCGGCACCGACGGCTTTGGCACCCGGTTCGCCGCCCAGTGCGGCGGCAGGGTGGAGCCGCTGTACCCCTGCCTGACCGCCCTGCAGTGCGCAAAGCCCCGCAAAGCGCTGGCTGGCATCCGTGCCAAGGCAGCAGCATCCCTGCTGGACGGTACCCATGTGCTTGCCTGCGAGAACGGCGAGGTACAGTTCACCGATTACGGCCTTTCCGGCATCTGCATCATGCAGCTGTCCGGCCTGCTGGCCCCGGGCCGCGGCCCCAAGGCTCCTGCTGTGGAGCTGGACCTCTTCCCGGCAGTGGACGAAACCGCACTTTCCAGCCTGTTTGCGGCCCACGCCGCCCAGACAGCAGGGGGCAGCGCCGCTGACTTCTGGCTGGGCCTGCTGAACCAGAAGCTGGGCCGTACTGTGTGGTCTGCCGCCGGGCTGCAGGACAGCGACGCGCCTGCCGTGCTCACCGCCGCACAGTGGCAGAAGCTGGCCCACACCGCCAAGCACTGGCGCTTTGAAGGGCTGACCCCCTGCAGCTGGAAGCAGGCCCAGACCACCGGCGGCGGGCTGGCCCTGCGGGAGGTGGATCAGCACTTCCAGTTCAAGGGCTGTCCGGGCCTTTACTTTGTGGGCGAAACGCTGGACTGCGCAGGCAGCTGCGGCGGTTTCAACCTGCACTGGGCGTTCGGCTCCGGCCTTGTGGCCGGGCGCAGCGCTGCAGGCCATGCTGCAGCAGGCCGTGCTCTGCCAAAAGCCTCCGCGCCCGCAAAAAGCAGGAAAAAGCCGCACAGGTAAAAATGAGCTTTAAATTTTCAACAAAAGCTTGACATCTTGTGCAGATCGCATTATCATAAAGACAATAAAAGTTTGTTCAGAGGATCGAGCAGAACAAGCAAGGGGAGAGTCGAAAGGCCCTTTTGTTTGTCCTGCTCTTTTTCTTTTATTCGGCAAACGGAGCGATCAGGAGGTTTTTATGCTGGATGTAGCAATTATCGGCTGCGGTGTCATTGGTGCGGCAGCCGCCTATGAGCTGTCCCATTACCCGCTGCAGACCGCCATTTTCGAGGCTGAAAATGACGTGGCCGACTGCACCACCAAGGCCAACAGTGCCATTCTGCACGCTGGCTACGACCCCGAACCGGGCACCCGGATGGCGCGGCTCAACGTGGAGGGGTCCGCACTGGCCAAGGAGATCTGCGCCCGGCTGGATGTGCCGTACCTGCAGTGCGGCAGTCTGGTGCTGGCCCTCAGCCCGGAAGAGCTGCCCCACCTGCAGAAACTGTATGAGAACGGCATCGCCAACGGCGTGCCGGGCATCCGGCTGCTTTCCGCAGAGGAAACGTTTGCCATGGAACCGAATCTGGCCCCCACTGTCGTTGGCGCGCTGTATGCGCCCAGCGCCGCCATCGTCAGCCCGTGGGAGTTTGCGCTGGCAATGGCAGAAGTGGCTGTGCGCAACGGCGTGGAGCTGCACCGCAGCTGCCCTGTGACCCGCATCGAAAAGACCGCCGGCGGCTGGGCGCTGACCACCCCCTCCGGAATTGTGGAAACGCGCTATATCATCAATGCGGCAGGCATCTCGGCGCAGGCCGTGCACGATATGGCCGCACCCCACAAATTTACCATCCAGCCCACCCGGGGCGAATACTACCTGCTAGATAAATCCGAGGGCAGCCGTGTGCACCACGTCATCTTCCAGTGCCCCAACGAAAACGGCAAGGGCGTTCTGGTGGCCCCCACCGTCCACGGCAACCTGATCGTCGGCCCGAACGCCGACCCCGTGGAAGGGGACGATACCGCCTGCACCGCCGCCGGGCTGGCCTTCGTCAGCGCCGCAGCGCGCCGCAGCGTGCCGAACATCCGCTTCAGCGAATCCATCCGCAATTTTGCGGGTGTCCGTGCCAATGTGGACACGGGCGACTTCGTTATCGGCGAAGCGGAAGGCGCACCCGGCTTCATCGATCTGGCCGGTATGAAATCGCCCGGCCTTTCCAGTGCACCGGCCGTTGCCAGAGAAGCCGTCAAAATTCTGGAAGCTCACGGCGATCTGCCCGCCCCCAAGGCGGATTACAGGGATGGCCGCACCCGGGTGCGCTTCAAGGAGCTTCCGCCCGAAGAAAAAGCCCGGCTCATTGCAAAGGAACCCGCCTATGGCCGCGTGATCTGCCGCTGCGAGACGATCACCGAGGGCGAAATTCTGGACGCTCTGCACGAAGAGATCCCTGCCACCACCATTGACGGTGTCAAGCGCCGCTGCGGTGCCGGTATGGGCCGCTGTCAGGGCGGCTTTTGCGGGCCGCGGGTGCTGGAGCTGATCAGCAAAACGCTGGGCATCCGTCCGCTGGACGTGCTGCAGGATAAGGCCGGCACCAACGTCTTACTGTGCGAAACCAAGCAGGAGGGAGAGCACCATGATTGATCTGGTCATCGTCGGCGGCGGCCCTGCAGGCCTTGCCGCAGCTTACAGCGCATGGCAGCATGGTCTGCGCGATATCCTTATCTTAGAGCGCGACAACGAGCTGGGCGGCATCCTGAATCAGTGCATCCACAACGGCTTCGGCCTGCACCGCTTTGGCGAGCAGCTCACCGGCCCGGAATACGCAGGCCGCTGCATTGAACTGCTGCGCTCCACCGGTGTCCGGGTGGAGCTGGGCACGATGGTGCTGGACGTCACCCCGGACAAAAAGATCCACTGCGTCAGCCGGGAAAAGGGCTATCAGATTTTGGAAGCCAGAAGCATCATCCTCTGCATGGGCTGCCGGGAGCGCACCCGCGGTGCCATTGGCATTCCGGGCAGCCGCCCTGCCGGTATCTACACCGCCGGTGCGGCCCAGCGCTATGTCAACATGGAGGGCTATCTGGTAGGCAAGCGGGTGCTCATCCTCGGCAGCGGCGACATCGGCCTGATCATGGCCCGCCGCATGACGCTGGAAGGTGCCAAAGTACTGGCCTGCGTGGAGGTCATGCCGTATTCCGGCGGCCTGACCCGCAACATCGTGCAGTGCCTGCAGGACTTCGACATCCCCCTGTATCTGTCCCATACCATCGTGGATATTCAGGGCAAGGCCCGCGTGGAAAAGGCCACCGTTGCCAAGGTGGACGAAAACCGCCGCCCCATCCCGGGCACCGAGATGGAATTTGATGTGGACACCATCCTGCTCAGCGTTGGCCTGATCCCGGAAAATGAGCTGACCCGGCAGGCGGGCATCCCCATGGACCCCCACACCAAGGGCGCAGTGGTCTACGAGAATATGGAGACCGGCATCCCCGGCGTGTTCGCCTGCGGCAATGTGGTGCATGTGCATGATCTGGTGGACTTCGTTTCGGGCGAAAGCGACCTGGCCGGTGCTTCTGCGGCGGCCTATGTTTTGAAGGGCGAAGCCGCCGATGCCGCCGCACTCGATCTTATCCCGGGCAATGGCTTGGGCTACACCGTGCCGCAGCGGGTGCGCCCCGCTGATGTGGACAGGAGCGTGAACATTTCCTTCCGTGTGCGGCAGAACTACGGCCCCAGCCAGATCACCGTGACCTGCGGCGGCAGGCAGCTGGCCCGGTTCAAGCGCCAGCGCATGGCTCCCGGCGAGATGGAACACATCGCCCTGCCCAAAGTCCTGCTGGAAAAAGCAGACGGCCCGCTGACCGTTGCGGTAGAGGAGGTTATTGCAGAATGAGCAGCATCAAAGAAGTCATTTGCATCTGCTGTCCCTGCGGCTGCCACTTGCAGGTAGACCCGGAAAATGATTATAATGTAACTGGAAACGCCTGCCCCAACGGTGCCGCCTACGGCAGGGAAGAGCTGACCCACCCCACCCGCATCCTCACCAGCACCGTGCGGGCGGAGGGCGGGCTGTACCCGCGCTGCCCGGTAAAAACTGCGCAGGCCGTGCCTAAAGAGAAGATGACCGAGGTCATGGCTGCGCTGGACCGCGTCACCCTGCACGCCCCCGTCCGCACCGGGCAGGTGGTGCTGGCAGATGTGTGCGGCACCGGCGTGGACGTTGTGGCGACGCGAAATCTGTGATACACACTCCTGAAACGATACGGAGGGAGCAAAAGCATGAGTACAAAATATGTTCTGGCGCTGGATCAGGGAACCACCAGCAGCCGTGCCATCCTGTTCGACAATGAGCAGAATATCATTGCGGTGCAGCAGCGCGAGTTTGAGCAGATCTATCCGCAGCAAGGCTGGGTGGAGCACAACCCTATGGAGATCTGGTCCACCCAGTATGGAGTTATGAACGAGGTGGTGGCCCAGAGCGGTGTCGATGCCCACGATATCGCCGCCATTGGCATCACCAACCAGCGGGAGACCACCATCCTGTGGGAAAAGGCCACCGGACGCCCCATCTATAACGCCATCGTCTGGCAGTGCCGCCGCACGGCTCCGCTGGTGGATGAACTGCTGCAGCAGCCCGGCATGGCAGACTACATCCGGGAGAACACCGGCCTGATGCCCGATGCCTATTTCTCCGCAACGAAGATCAAGTGGATCCTGGACAATGTGCCCGGTGCGCGGGAGCGGGCCGAGGCAGGGGAGATCCTGTTCGGCACTGTGGACACATGGCTGGTCTGGAAGCTGACCGGCGGTAGAGTGCATGTCACCGACCGCACCAACGCCAGCCGCACCATGCTGTATAACATCCGCACGCTGGACTGGGACGACACCCTGCTCAAAGCGCTGGATATCCCGCGCTGCATCCTGCCCCGCGTGACGGATTCCAGCGAGGTCTACGGCACCACCGATCTGTGCGGTGTGCAGATCCCGGTGGCCGGCATTGCCGGTGACCAGCAGGCTGCGCTGTTCGGACAGAGCTGCTTTCGCAAGGGCGAGGCCAAGAACACCTACGGCACCGGCTGCTTTTTGCTGATGAACACCGGCGACACCATCTGCCGCAGCCGGAACGGCCTGATCTCTACCATCGCCATCAGCCTGAACGGTAAGGTGGAGTACGCGCTGGAGGGCAGCGTCTTTGTGGGCGGTGCCGTCATCCAGTGGGTGCGCGACGGCCTGCGCATGATCCAGGAGAGCCGCGATGCGGAATACTATGCCCAGAAGGTACCGGATAACGGCGGCATTTACATTGTGCCGGCCTTTACTGGTCTGGGTGCACCGTACTGGGATATGTACGCCCGCGGTGCCATTGTGGGCATCACCCGCGGCACCACCCAGAACCATATCATCCGCGCGGCAGAGGAGTCCATTGCCTACCAGAGCGCAGACCTCGTGGCTGCTATGGAAAAGGACACCGGCGTACCCATCACCTCGCTGAAGGTGGATGGCGGCGCCTCCCGTGACCAGTTCCTGATGCAGTTCCAAGCCGATATCCTGAACAAGACCGTGCTGCGCCCGGCCATCCGGGAGACGACCGCTCTGGGCGCTGCCTATCTGGCGGGCCTTGCCACCGGCGTATGGAAGGACCGGGACGAGATCCGCAGCCTGTGGCATTGCAATATGACCTTTGCCCCGCAGATGGACGAGGCTGAGCGCACCCGTCTGCTCTCCGGCTGGCACAAGGCTGTGGGCCGCAGCTGCGACTGGGCAGAGCATTGATAGTTTTCGCCCGACTTTATAGTTCGCGCACAAAATATTTTTTAATTGTTTATTTTCTATTGACATTTTGTTACAAAACGCTATACTAGAAGCATCCCAAGAGAAGTGAGATGGGGATGCACTGTATCGTCCAGATGCAGTGTGTCCCCATTTTTATTACGGAAAAATCAGATTCAAAAAGGAGGTCCCAAGCATGTCGCATCAAAAAGGTAGGTTGAAAAACAGCAAATTCTGGTTGTGCCTGTCACTGATTCTTTGCCTTGTAAGTGCCATCGTAGCGTCCGCTGTACAAACTTCTGGTGGGATCAGGATCAAGGAAATGAGCTGGGAAAGTCCCTCTGGACACCAGCTGGCCGCATACCTTTACATTCCACAGAATGCAACCAAAGACACACCAGCGCCGGGTGTTGTTACAATCGAAGGATGGTATAACAACAAAGAAATGCAGGACTTGTATAGTATTGAGCTGGCTCGCCGGGGATATGTGGTGCTGGCACTTGATCTGCACAGTCATGGCGACTCGGAAAGCCTGTCGATTGCAGAACTTTACGATGGTGCTGTGGGCGTCGATGGTGCAGTTCAGCTTATTGCAAGCCTTCCGTACGTTGACACAGCTCGTATTGGCGTTACAGGCCATTCCAGCGGCGGTACAGCTGCTAATATGGCGGTAGAGATCGATAATTCCCGGGAAACTCCTTTGATTGCTGCCGTTCTGCAGCAGGCTGGTGACTGGCAGGATGACACCGGCGGTGATCATAGCGGAGATTACGGCTCACGCAGTGTAGGCATTATTGCCAGTACCCATGATGACTTTTACTTTGGAACCTATGATGACGCTGGAAATATGCTGACCAATCCGGCAGCCTTCATGGAAACAGATGGTGCTAAAAAATTCCTGAATTTTAATGAGGACGGCTTTGCCGGTATCGCAGAAGGCGGCAAATATTATACGCGCGATTTTGATGGAAAGACCGCTTATCGCGTGATTTATCGGCCGAACATGATCCATCCTCTCGTTGCTTTTTCTACTACTTGTGTCGGCTATGCCGTTGATTTTTTTGATACAACGCTCGGCGCTCCAAAGCCCCTGCCCGCCAGCGATCAGATCTGGCCCATTAAAGCGGTGTTCAACAGCCTCGGCGTGATCGGTCTTTTGATCTTCATGGTCAGTTTCACGCTGGTTCTGCTTGATACTCCCGTATTTTCCGCTCTCCGCAGTGGTGAAATTGTACAGCCAGCCCCTGTGCAGGACAGCGGAGCCAAGGCATGGTACTGGGTTCTGCTGATTATCGGTGCAGTTTTTTCCGGTTCAAGCTTTTTGTTCTGCATGAATACCGTTTACTCAAAGACAACAAACTTCTTTGTGCAGACCGGCCCCCTGACGATCGGTACATGGGCTGCTCTTTGCGGCGTCTTTGCAATATTCTGCTCTGCTGTTTTTTACGGTGCTTATGGAAAAAAACACGGTTGGAGTGCTCGAAGAGCGGGTCTGTATTTGAATCTGGAACAGCTGTGGAAGACCATTGCCCTCGCTGTTATCGTGATCGTTGTTTCGTTCGGCCTTGTTTTTGCAGCACACTATTTCTTCCAAGTTGATTATCGGATGTATGTCGTTGCGTTCAAAACCTTCGGCGCTGATAAAGTGCTGATCGCACTTCGCTATCTGCCATTCTTCCTGCTGTTCTACGTTATGAACTCGATCTCGGCAAATTGCTTCAACTACAACACCATTGGCGGAAAAAATGGCAACATCTTGATTTTTGCATTCTTTAATGCGCTTGGTGCTATTTTTGTGGTTGCAAGTCAATATATCTACTTCTATGCAACGGGTTATCAGCTTTATGGTTTGACCGAAGGCCAGCGCATTGGTCCCATTTGGCTGTTCCCCTGTATGGTTCTTCTGTTTGTCACGCCCATCATGTCCCGCATCATCTACAAACGCACCCGCAATCCGTACATTGCAGGTCTGATAAATGCAATGTTTATTGTAATGATCAGCTGTTCCAATACTACTACCATTCTGGGCGGCGGTGAGCTGATTGCAACCACATTCTGATAAAACCTAGATTTTACATTACAGCCGCCGTGTAACTTATTTACATGGCGGCTTTTTTGTAGAATAATATAAATCAAGTAATTGATAAAAAAGGAGTCTTATCCAATGCATCCTCTTGCTGAAACCCTGCTGGACGAACCGGTGATCGCCGCTGTGAAAACGGACGAAGCCCTGACTGCTGCGCTGGCTTCGCCCTGCAGCGCCGTTTTTCTGCTGGCGAGCACCCTGCTCACCGTAGACGGGCTGGTGCACCGCATACATGATGCCGGAAAACTGGCCGTGGTTCACATCGACCTTGTGGACGGCCTTTCGTCGCGGGAGATCGCGGTGGACTCCCTCAACGCCCTGTGCCACCCGGACGGCATCATCTCCACCCGCCCGACCCTGATCCGCCGGGCGCGCCACCGCGGCCTGCTGACCGTCCAGCGGGCATTCATCCTGGATTCCCTCTCGCTGACCAGCCTGTCCGGTCAGCTGGAACAGGGCAAGCCGGATTTTGTCGAGATCCTGCCCGGCATCATGCCCCGGGTCATCGCCGAGATCAGCGCCCGCACACAGGTGCCTGTCATTGCAGGCGGCCTGCTGCGGGACAAAGCCGACGTCATGGCCGCCATGCGCGCAGGTGCCGCCGCAGTTTCCACCTCTGCGCCCTCCCTGTGGGATATCTGAGCCAGAACAAGATCCCAGCTGAAGTACGAAAAGCATAATCGTATCCTGGTGTTTTATTGGATATGCCCGCCCACCGATGGAGCCGGATCTCCACGGTGAGCGGGCATTTTTTCGTTTTCATTCGATTTGAGTGAATCTATTCAGCCTGCGGATTAACTCGATAATTTAAAGCAATACTACAAGTCGCACTCCTCTTAAAGTCTTTCTGCTTCCTGCATCTTAGCATCATACTGGATGGCAGAGATCGGCACGAAGCCCTCGATCATATCCAGTTTGCTGTTGACAAGGTCATCATACACATCTTTGATGGGCGACGTAATGGAAGGCTCCAGCTGTTCATTTGCAATTACGCTTTCCACCAGTGCTTGTTTGTTTTTCAGTTTCTGCGCCATATCGGGCAGGAAGTGATAATTTTCAATCATGCGCAGAATGATGTTTGCCATAAAATTGCCGCGGATGCTGCTCAACTCGATATAAATCGCTCCGGCATCCTCCACGGAAATTTGTGCGATGCTCATCAGGTAATCAGCCAGAGTCCCTTGCGTATCGTTCAAAATTCCCTGACTTGCCATCCTGCGTTGCAGGATATTCATTTTTCGATAGTCCTGAATTATACCGGTTTTTATCAGTACATTCCACCACTTTATGCCGTCACATGGGTGGCATTCTCTTTCACCGAATTGATCGTATTCATCAGTTCACTGCCTGTTTTGCCATCAAACAGGCGGGTAAACAGAATGGGCTGGTCAAAGGGTGGTTTCATCAGCACCGCTTTGCTTTCCACATAACCGTTCTGCTCGATGTAATGAATGACCTTCTGCACAAATGCGATCTGCTTTGCATTCAGCGATTCATCGTTGATGAACTTGGAAAATGCCTGCATGGCAGCATCGTGGTCCAGCTTTGCCACTTTACGCACCAGCAGACCAAAGGGTGTATCCCGAAACTCCCGTGCATAGTCCTCTTTGCTGCCCAGCTCACAGGTGAAGATATGTTCCAGCTCGGTATAGTCGCCCCGGGAAAGCGGAATGTTCTGGGTCAGCTTGTGGATGGCCAGCGTATCGCTGCGGTGCTCCATGATGTAGCGGTTCACACGTTCCCGGTACTCGCCGAAATCATAGCCGGAATCCAGCGTTTTGCCCTCGGTCTGTTCCAGTACCGGGTCGGCAAGGGCCGTGTAGACAGGCTTTTGCCCCTCGCCGCCCTCCACCAGAAACTTGATGAGCTCCCGCAGTTCCTGCCGCATTTCCTCAAAGCGGAGCAGATCATGCGAGGTCAAAAATTCGTCTGTCTGCACCTCGCGGATGAGCGGCAACTTTGCCTGCACCTGCGGGATGGTAGCTTTCCCTTCCAGCATTGCCGCTGTATTGCGCAGCTGTTTCTGGGCGCGGCCCAGCCCCGGCAGACCTTCCAGTTCACAGAGCAGCAAGCCATACACAAAGTTATCGAACCGCTTGGCGGCCTCGTCCTTGTCGTCCAGCGAGATGAGCGGTGCCACCTCTTTCATCAGCGTTCCCTTGTCCGTTTCGGTCAGGCTGACAAAGGCTTCCGGCTTTTGATAGTGTTCTACGGCCTGTCGGTGCAGCCGCACGGATACCAGCTCCGGATTCAGCGCTCCCACTTCGGCACGGCAGGTCTCCGTTAAGATCTTGCGCCAGTTCTGGTATTTTTCGTCTCCATAGGCTCCATCCTGCAGCGCGGCGGCAATCCGCACCTGCTTGCAGAAAATGCTCTCGGACAGGCTTTTGGTGTCCGCGCTCTCGTAGCCGTTGGGTTTCTGACGGAAAAATTCAAAGTTGCCGCAGTAGTCGAAAATCAGAAACCGTCGTTTGCCCGTATATTCGCCGTCGATGGCATCCACGCAGGCAAGGGATGGGCAGAGCCGCGTACCACGGCCGATCATCTGCCAGAACTTCGTTTTGCTGCGCACTTTTTTGAAGAACACCAGATTCACGCACTCCGGCACATCGATGCCCGTGTCCATCATATCCACCGAGACCGCAATAAACGGCGGCTTGTCCGGCTGTTTGAAGTCGTCAATGATGGACTGTGCATAGGCGTCGTCGCAGACCACCCGCTGGATGAATCCCGGGTACTGGGTCTCCAGCTGCGGGTAGAGCTTGCCAAAGCGTTCCCGGATAAACTCCGCATGGCGCTTGTTCTGGGCAAAGATGATGGTCTTGCCGATGCGGTCGCCGCCTGCCGTCTGGATGCCCCGTTCCATCAAGTCTTGCAGCACCGTGTCCACGGTGTTGGCGTTGAAGATGAACTTATTCAGCTTTTCGGACGGGATGAAGGTGGGCAGGGTGTCGTCCTCGGCAAAATCGTCCTCGTAGCGGGCCTTATCCTCCGGTGAAAGCTGGTCGTAGTGGATGCCCTCTTCTGTGAATTTCGTCTTGACCTCGTAGTTGTAGTAAGGCACCAGCACATGGTCGGTGTAGACCGCCGTATCGTAATCGTAGGCGTAGGTGGGGATGCCGTGTTCCATCTCGAAAAAGTCGTAGGTGTTGCGGTCCACGTCGGTTTTCGGGGTGGCGGTCAGACCCACCAGAACCGCATCGAAATAATCAAAAATGGCGCGGTATTTCTTGAAAATGCTGCGGTGGCTCTCGTCCACGATGATAAGGTCAAAGTGAGCAGGGGAAAACAGCGGCACGCCGTCCTTGGTCTTGGCGTTGTCGATGGCGTTGAGCATGGTGGGATAGGTGGAAAACACGATGCGCGCGGCCTTATCGTCCTTAGAGGAGCACAGGTTGCACAGCGACTGGTCCGGCAGATACTTCTTGAAGTCGTCCTTCGCCTGCTTGACCAGCGCGGTGCGGTCCGCCAGAAAGAGCACATTGGTCACATGACCGCCCCGGCTCAGCACATCGGTCAGGCTGGATGCGGTGCGGGTCTTGCCCGTGCCAGTAGCCATGACCAGCAGATTGCGCCGGAAGCCCTGCGTAATATGGGCGCAGACTGCCCGGATGGCGTTTTTCTGATAGTAGCGGTCGGTGATTTTATCGTCAATTTCGATGGTGTCCAGCAGTTTTTTCTCGGTGCGGCGGTTCATCAGCTTCTGCAAGTCGTCCTTGCAGAACACCCCGCTCACGGCACGCTGCGGGCCGCTCTGCTCATCCCAGAAATAGGTGGTGTAGCCGTTGGTGGTAAACAGCATCGGACGGCGGCCAAACTTCTGTTCCAGACAGTCTGCATAAAGCTGAGCCTGCTTGCGCCCGATGTTGGGGTCCTTGGTGCTGCGCTTGGCTTCAATGACCGCCAGCGGCAAGCCGTCCTTGCCCATCAGCACATAGTCCGCATAGCCCTTCTGCCCCAGCACGCCGTTCATATTGTCCACTTCGTACTCGGTGCGCACATCGGCGTCCGGCCCGGTGAATTTCCAGCCCATGGCCTTGAGGTCGATGTCGATGATCTTCCGCCGCGTCTCGGCCTCGGTCAGGTCGGCGGCGGTGAAACTGCGGCTCTGCTGGTTCTGCTGTTTGCTGGCCGTGTACGCCGCCGAAAGACTCTCCACCTGCTTGCGCAGCGCTTCCAGCTCGGCATCCTTCTGGGACAGTAAACTTTCCTGTTCCCGGATCTTCTTTTCGTCCAGTGCTACCTTTTCGCCGGGGATGGCTGTTTCATCAAAGGAGCGCTCCACATAGTCCGTGCCGTAGCAGTAATCCACCCATTGGATGAAGTCGAACAGCCCCCGCAGGCTGAACACTGCATCCGCCGCCGACACACTATGCCCCGTATGTACCGCCAGATTGCCCGCCTTCACGATGCTGGGCAGCACGCTCCACACGTTGCGGTCCACTGCGAACCGGAAGCTCGGCTCGTGCAACAAGGATTGCAGGTTGTCCTTGTAGGGCATCGTGATGGTCTTGTCTGCCGCATACACCCACTTCACCGCCAGCTCCAACGCCTTCCGACACCCCACCGCACACATCGCCGGGGAGGTGGAGAACACTTTCTCGGCCTCGATGGCGGCAGATGCGAAGAGGGAATATTCGGGGCGGGTGGAGAGATAGGAGAAGTTGGACATAAAATCAGCTCCTTTATGTAGGATGATTATTGGCAGTATTTCAGTAATTCTGGAAATTTATCACTGGCATCACGAATCATCCAGCGCTTAAATGCAGCAAAGGGAGCATTCCACTTTAATTTCATCATAATGGACAGCTCTAAATCTTTTTTGTCTTCCCCGTCAGCTGCATTGTAATCCGTTACACATTCTTCGAATGCATTCAGTTCTTTTGACAGCTGCTTTCGGATGATTTTGGCCTCTTCGATTTTCTGTGCAGTCGAGCCATAATATACTTCGTTAAGGAGTGCCACCGTGTTTCGGGTTTCAACGTCGTCTTCTAATGCAGTAATTTCTAATTTATCTGGCATAAACGGTTCACTATGCCGACGAAATGCAATTTTCTTATCAACTGCAACTTTTGTACAATCCAGAATCGGTGTGAACTTATCGTTTTTTATATTGTTGCAATGATTGCAAGATAAAAACAGATTTTCCCAATCGAACATCAAATCTCGGTTTCCACGATGTGGAACGAGATGTTCTATTTGGAGATTGTCCAAATCTTTCTTCTCACAAAGGTAGCATTTATGTGCAAACATCAATCCAAGTGCTTTATTCACTTCGTTGGTATTATACTTTCCGCTACCTTTGCGTTTTTCTCGTTTCAAGGATTCGATTGCTACATGGGCTTCGGAGCTGTCAGGTCGTTCGAATTTGACCATTAAAGCACCTTCTTCCCCTCAATCTTGGAAAGGACATCTTCCGCATCTTTCAATTCCATTCGTAAGTCTGCGCGTTCTGCGCGTTCGTCATCGGAAAGGTCCGTCCGCCCATAAAGCTCCTGATATCGCTTTGCTTTCTTTTGTAACTCATCAGAAAAAGCTGTTGCATCCAGATAGCCTTCTGCAATATCATCAACGGAATAGGAAGAAAAATCTGTAAAACGAACCTGCTTTTCTAAATCATAAATGCAGGCATTGCTGATGGAGTTCAGGATATAGGCGGAATGTGTTGTAATGATAAACTGGATGCGTGGGAAGAACTCTGTCAGGAAGGGCAGGATTTTCCTCTGAAGTTCCACATGAAGATGCGTTTCCAGCTCATCAATCAGCACAATGCCTTCCACATCGTACTGGCTCAGTTCGCCTTTCAGCAACCAGTTGCGGTCCATACGGAGGATTAGGTCTGCGACAATACCGATGATTGCAGAATAGCCATCAGAAAGTTCATCCAAACTATATGGATTTCGACCTTTCTGTTCAATTAGAAAATTATAGTTTTTATAGTCATATATCAATCGGATGCTGTCATCGCTCAACAATACTTTTAGCGCATTTTCGAAGCGGGAAAACCATTCCGCGATTTTCTTCTCGACACTTAAATCATTTTCATTCTTTGCATATGCCTGTTGAGTTTTGAGATGAACCATATATTTCAGCAAAATATTTTCTGGTGTATCATCCAAACTGTATTGATTTTCTAGTTTTACATCTTGAACTCCCTTTGCGCGATGAATCACTGTCTTTCTGTCTGCCGGAAAGTAAGCAGTTACAAATTCTCCCTGACTATATAAACGGTCTAAGCCTACTACATTTGAAACGTCTACTTCTACTCCAGAATTATACTTTGCAAATGTTTCGGCAACAATTTTTTCAAGTTCAGAAAACTTATCATTCGATTTATAGGATCTCCGAATACACAATTTCTGATAGACCCCATCATCGATTGCCTGCAGATAATCTTTCATCGCCTGCAATACCGAAGTTTTACCGGAGCCATTTTTACCGGTCAGGATAAGATGCTGGCGCTTTTCAGGGTTCAGTTTGATTTCAATGTCTTTTAGATGTCGAACCTCATTGATGTGGACACTTGTAATAAAATGTTCCATAATATCACCTCTGACCGTTGCATAATTGCTTAAATGTCTGCCACATTACAGCATACGCTTCTGCTCCAACCAGTTCTTTTAGCAGTTGCTCCCGAAGCTCAGGTTTCAGCTTTTGAATCGAGTTCTTTGCCTTGATTGCATCAAACTTTGCATTATTGTAGTCTCTTTCTTCTTCAAAAGTCATCATCGTATGCTCCTTTCGTGGTAAAATGTTCTGTTTAACGTTATTATACCGCTAAACTCCACCATTGCACACCCTTTTACCCAAAATATTCCTGCATCAGCGCCTTTTTCATCAATTCCAACTTTTCAAGGCTCTGCTGTACAGTCTGCTTCTGCTGGTCTACACGCTCCACAAAAGCGGCGAACTGATTTTGAAACGGAATTGAAGGAACAATAAACTCTTCTTTGCCCAGCGCACTTGCCGTTACGGCCATTTTCACGCCACTTCCATTAGCTTGTGCTTCATGTTGCTTTAGCTTTTCTTGTAGTAAGAAGTCAAAGAAAACTCGGTTGTAAATAGAATCCTTCACACGAATTTTCATAATGGATGGGTGCATAATGCCTAACGGCGCATTTAAGGGGACAATATAGGTTTCGCCTATTGTTCCTCGACAACTAACAATAATATCGCCACCATGAATTGAAAATCGTTTAAGTTCTTCATATTTCGGTTTGTCTATATACCGAGTTTCGACATCCATAGTTTTGCGAATAGCATGCTTTTGTTCATATACCATGCAGTAACCATTTTCTTTGGAAACAAAGTTTTCATTTTTCAAACTACTGCCAAAAGGCCCAATGAACATTTCTTCAACATTTTGGCTCAGCGGTTCTTTATTAAATGCCTGTTCATCCCCAAACATCTCCACAAACCGTGCCTTTACCAGCTCGTCCAGTTTGGCAAGCTGCTGCTTACGGAGAGAAATCAACTGCTCTAGCTTCTTGAATTTTTCTGCAATTTCTTTTTGCTGGTTTACTTCAGGTAACGGGATTTCAATATTTTCAACGATGGATTTAGAAATTTCTTTAAAAGTTGCGCCACGTCCCAATGAATTGAGATAGTCTGTTTTTGATTTCAAGAAAAAATAGAGGTATTCATTATAAACCGCATCTGAGCAAATAAGGTTCTTAAATCCTTGATTGCAACACATTTCACAACCGGCAATTGCGGTTTTGCCAATCGGCGCGCGAGAAGATAAAATGACTGTTCCTGTCGGCAGATAAGACAATCCTGTTTTTTCTTTTCCCTCTTCAGTAATGTGCCGAACTGAATCCATAATGTAAAAAGTATCTTCGTTCAATTCAGCAGGTGTTATCCATTTGATGTTGCCATCCCAGTAGGACGTAACAGATGTTTTTGGTGTCGAACCAGATACAATAGTACAAACCTCTCCCAACTTCGCCATCACACCATCTCCTCCAACTCTGCCAAACCTTTGGTGATCTCCATTTCCAGCTCATGCAGGTCGGCCAGAATTTCCGTGGTCGAGGGGTACTCCACCGGCACATACTCGGTCTCTTTGTACTTATTGATGGACAAATCGTACCCATTGGCGGCGATTTCCTCTTTGGGCACAAAGAAGCTCTGCTCGGTGCGCTTGCGGTCAGTTTCGGCGTTGAGGTTATGGAACCGGGCGATGATGTCCGGGATGTCGTTTTCCTTCACCTCGGTGCGCTTGTCGTCCAGCGAGAAACCGTCGGCTTTCATATCGTAGAACCACACCCTGTCGGTGCCGCCCGCGCCGGTCTTGGTAAACACCAGCACCGCCGTGGACACGCCTGCGTAGGGCTTGAACACGCCGGAGGGCATGGAAATGACCGCCCGCAGCTGATGGTTTTCGATCAGTTCTTTTCGGATGCTCTGGTGCGCCTTGCTGGAACCGAACAGCACGCCGTCCGGCACGATGCAGGCGCAGCGTCCGCCGGTTTTGAGCATTCGCAGGAAGAGCGCAAGGAACAGAAGCTCCGTCTTTTTGGTGTTGGTGACGGCCTTCAGGTCGTCGTTGATGCTCTCTGCGTCCACGGTGCCCTTGAACGGCGGGTTCGCAAGGCAGACCGTGTACTTGCTGCAAATGGAGTTTTGCTTTGACACGCTGTCCTTGTAGTCGATCTCCGGGTTCGTGATGGAGTGGAGCATCAGGTTCATGGCCGAAATGCGCAGCATGGTGCGGTCCGTGTCAAAGCCGGTGAACATCGGGCCGGCAAAACGCTGCCACTGTTCCGGAGTCATATCGTCCCCATAGTGCTTGCGAACATATTTTGCGCTGGACACCAGAAAGCCCGCCGTGCCACAGGCGGGGGCACAGATGAAATCGTCCGGCGTGGGCTGCACCAGCTCCACCATCATATCAATGATATGCAGAGGCGTGCGGAACTGGCCGTTCCGACCCGCCGTTGCCAGTTTGCCCAGCATATACTCGTACAGGTCGCCCTGCATATCAAGGTCGGCAATGTCGTGGGTGTAAAGATCTTCCAGCCCGGTGATGATCTTTTGCAGCACCTGCGGCGTGGGGATCAGGAACATGGCATCGTCCATGTACCGCGCAAAGGCGGTGTTGCCCTCGTCCGGGCGGGTGGGGTCGTCTGCGATCTCCACCAGCTCACCGTTTGCGTCAAAGTCCGGCAGACGGCCATACTTCATCTTTTTGATGGCAGGGAACACCCGCTGCTGCATGGTCAGGAAAATTTCGCGGGAATCTTTATCCTTGAAGCGGCTCCACCGCATAGACTGTCCTGCTTCGCTGGCCGGGAAGATGTGCTCCATCTTTTCGCCCGCCATGTTCTCAAAATCTTCGGTGGCAAGCTCTTTCTCGTCCAGTGACCGGATGAACATGAGATAGGTCAGCTGTTCAATGACGGTCAGCGGATTGGTGATGCCGCCTGCCCAAATGTCCGTCCAGATTTTGTCTACCTTATTTTTAATGGCTCCTGTTACCATGCGTTCCTCCTGAATGTTTGCCAATCGCAAACGCTTTGCATCTCGAATTTTTGGTGATAATATCACAATTTTATTATAGCAGTGTACGATTATATTTTCAATGTAGAGCGTTTATCGTAAGTGCTTTCTTGATCGCAAGGCAAAAAATTAGTGGAACGTTAAAACAGCAATTTGCGATATGCAATTCAACGCTGTTGCTGTTGCATGAAGAAGTTGAATTGCTATAAAACGGTAAAGTGAATTTTATCTGCTTTGCCGTTTTTTTCACATCTGGACTCCAACATGCTTTTGTGCTATTCAGCGATTCCATCGCGCAGCCTGCGCTCTGCTTACCAACTGATGATCTCCGGCGGTGATGTGAAAGCCGTACAGGGAGCAACACTTGTGCAGGCTGCCCCGGTTGAAGCAGAACCGGCCATCTCCGTGTCGGCACTGTTGGAGCTTCTGAAGGACGCAGACCCTGCCGTAAAAGCGCAGCTCCGCCTGGCTCTGCTGACCTGAATTGCAAAAAATAGCACGAATTGCAGAGTAATTCACGGACTTACTCCATCTGACACGAAAAATGCGGACCGTGCAGAAACCGTGCAAACGGCGTATAAAAAGAAAATCCCACGAGGAATCTTACGATTCTTCGTGGGATTTTGGTGCGCTCGAGGGAACTCGAATCCCTGGCCCTCTGATTAAAAGAATCCAATGTGCATCATTCGTCAAATTTCAAAAGTTCGAAGAAGCGTTATTTTTATCGTATCATCGCAAAATGCATCTTTGCACACACCGCATTATTTGCATACAGTGTAATGCTTTGCAACTGTTATCCAGCTATTCAGGTGTGCAAAAAGTGTGCAAAAATGTGCAGACGGGCAAAACAAAGCCCAATGGACAAATCAACCACCGGTTTTATGGCAGGGTTTAGGACATCCGAACAGACACCGTTTGATATAGAAATGAGGTTCACTATGAACAAACTACTTTCCTGCCGCTACAATATGGACACCAACCGGGTGGAAACCCGGTTCAAAGATGGCACCACTCTTGCCATCGACTGCATCGCCGTCGAGGACGAGTACGGCAACACCCCGGCACAGCGGGCAGAGCTGGACTGGCTGCTGTGGAACAAGTCATTGGAGTATGCACAGCTTGTGCTGGGTGGAGGGATGGAGCATTATCTTTCCCTCGGCTGTGACCACGGCAGAATGGAAGATTGAGGATTCAGCAGCCGTTTGCAAAAAATTAAAGAATCATCTTTGCAAAGTCCATTGCTATTTGAACGAAAATCGAATATAATATAGATAGGAAAGCGGACGTCATTCCGCTGGTGTGGCTGACACCTAAAATCCGATCAGATGCAGGACGTAAGGGCCTGAGGTTGGCGGGCAACGATAAAACCCGAAAGAGATGCAGGACGTAGGGGCCTGAGGTTGGCGGACAACGATAAAATCAGTCGCAAGGGACATCGGACAGCACCACGGTGTTGTAGGTGTCCCTTTTATTTTGTAAAAACGCAAAGGAGCGCAGAATCAACCATGACGAAAAAAGAAGCACTGTCCATCGTTTTTGCCTGTGCGCCGTTGTACAAAGAAAATCTGGTGGATAAAAGCCTGCTGTTCATCACTACCGACAAGCATAAGAGTGTCCATTGTCTGGAGGTCACGTTCGATATCAGCAACTTTCTGCACATGACAGGCTTCAAGCTGCGTAAGCCTAGCATCAATGCCAGACACTTTTTCAATCTGTGCTACGACAAACGTCTGACCGAAGCGGATTTTGAATTTTCCGCAGATGGAACCACCGAAATGAAAATGCATGTTCTGCCCAGCCTGATGAAAAAGAATCTCTCCGCAAAAATGCTGGGCGACTACAATATGAGCCAGCCCAAGCTGTACACCGACAAGATCGCAGGCTCCCTCAGCGCCTGCATGGGTTTTGTCCGGGATAGCGGTGAAGGGCGTTTCGTTCCCAACACGGTACTGGAGGGCGATATCCGAACCAAAGTAAAGGCCGCTGACCGAATTATTGCTACATATCGCAAAAACCGTGGTGAGAAACAGTATTCAGAGGTCGTATTCACCGCCAAGAAGGTCGAATGGGAAAAGATCGTCCTTCCCGATGAATACTGCTATCTTGTGTTGCCTGAATAATAAAAGAATGCCCGCCACCGATGGAACGGAATCTCCACGGTGAGCGGGCATTTTGCGTTTTCGTTCGATTCAGGTGAATCTATTCGGCTTGTGGTTTTCGCTTAACCCACGGTTTGGCTCCACAACAGGCTGATACCGAACCAGTCCATTGCTTCATCGCCACCGATAGCTGGTCAACGCCGCTATCCTCTATTATTAGTATAGCGCAAAAGTGTATAAGTGCAAGTGGTCAAGCATCGAAGGAAATGAAATTTTCACTCAGGTCTATTATATGTACTCTATACCGAAATGTTTCATGCAAACAGCATTTTTCAATATGACCTTTATTGTCCATTTTAGTCTATTATAGTCCTCATTTTTCCATATATAATTTGAATTTTCCCTTGCACTAGCCCCAGACAAATGTTATACTTGACAAAATGGAGGAAATGTGCTATGTCTGATGAAATTTTCACTGTATTGCAAGCGGCACAATACTTAAAGGTATCAGAAAAGACCATTCGTCGTCTTATAAAAAGTAAAAAGCTTATAGCATCACGTGTAGGAAGTCGTTCTCTTCGCATACGGCAAAACGACATCGATCAATATCTTGCCAATCACACAAATCATTGTAAAGGAGTTACTACCAATGAGTGAAGAGTTAATTCAGAGAAATTTGATAGATTCTCCTGAAAAAATGGGAGATTGGAATTTTTATAACATCGGAGCAACAACCTTAAAAGCACTAAAGTCAGCAAAACTAATTCCTGATAAGGATTATGAAACATTTGAAAGCAAAAAGCCGGATGCACTAATTGTTAAAAAACCCGTAGTAATTGCTGCCATCGAATACAAAACGCCTTCTCAACTTCGTACTGAAAAGCAAATCGAGAAGGCAATTGTGCAAGAATTAGGTACGGCACAAGCTTTGCAGGCAAAAGTTTATATTATTACTGATGGAAGTAAGAGTATCTGGGTCAATCCTTTAACTGGTCACGAGATTTTGCAGGAAAACGGCAGTAAAATAACTCTCAATTTCAATAAAACCAGCTCTGAATGTATTGTTCTGATTAACAAAATTCGCGCATCCATCAATGCTTCAAATGATATGTTAAGAGCCGCGGCATCTGTTGATCCTCTTCCGCTTGCTCAGAAAGTATGGCAGGATTTATGGGCCGTTTCTGGTGCAACTCCAGAAAATTGCCTCTACACCTTTGTCGAGATTTTCATTTTCAAATATCTGAGTGATCTTGGTGTATTAAAAGGCATGTATTCGTTTTATGATTTACTTGGAAAATATTCCGGTAATAATGAAAACGATGTGCTCGAATTCTATGCTTCTGTTATCCGTATAAAAATCAAAGAGCTTTTTCCCGGAAATCCAAAAGACAAAACCACAATCATTAATGGTACTATTTTTGTATCTAAAGATGATAAAGCAGTTTCTGGATACGCTACAGTTTTTCACAAAATCCTTAAACGATTCAATGATTTTGGTACGCTTGAAAACATTGATTACGATTTTAAAAGCAAGCTCTTTGAAACGTTCTTGAAAGAATCTATCAGCAAGAAAAACTGGGGACAATATTTTACGCCGCTTAAGGTCGTTCGAGCGATTGTGAACATGGCCGATATTGAGTCTGGAATGAAAATCTGTGACCCGGCATGTGGTGTTGGTAAATTCTTGCTTGAGCCTATTTTGCACAATCTTAATCACCTATACACTATAGAAACAGATGAACACGGTGCCGAACGGCTTGTTCCTAAAATTACGCTTGTCGGCTATGATAAGGGCTTCGACAAAGATGAGCAGAAAACCATTATACTTGCAAAGGCGAATATGCTAATTTATATGTCCGAGCTAATCAGAGAGCATCCGAATCTAACTCAGCAGTTTGCGCAGTTATTTAATAGCACCTTCACTCTGCAAACCAACTCTATCCTCGGAACTCTAGCCAAGCCGGTAACAGAGGAGTACGATCTCATTCTTACAAATCCACCATATGTTATGAGTGGCAGTAGCAATCTAAAAGAAGAAATCTCGAAGGATGATGAATTAAAGAAATATTTTTCTATCAGTGCCATGGGCATCGAAGGGCTGTTCATGGAATGGATTGTCCGCGCACTCAAACCCGGAAAAAAGGCTTTTATTGTCGTGCCAGATGGAATCATGAATCGGAGTAACGATAAAAAATTACGAGATTTTATTCTTGGCCAGTGCGATATCGACGCGGTGATTTCTTTGCCATTAAACACATTCTTTACGACCAACAAAAAGACCTATATTCTCGCACTCACTAAAAAGATTCCTCTTAATGTTGGCGGAATTCCCACTCTTCCCAAGCAAATCTCTCCGGTATTCACATATCTTTGCTCAGAAATCGGCGAAACGCGGGATGTCTATCGCTTTGATATCGAGCAAAATGATTTGGAAGCGGCCTCGGATTTGTTTAATATGTTTAAGGGAGCAAAGATAAAATTCAGAACGGATGACCCACGCTGCAAAATTATAAGTATTGATAAATTTTATACCAGTGCGCATTGGGCTGTAGATCGTTGGTGGACAAGAGAAGAAAAGATTCAGCTTGGCGTGGAAGATGATGTTGAAACCATCACTCTTTCCGGCCTCGCCACTTTAATTTCTGATGTTTCATCTTCTTTAATGGAATATCGCGAGCCACTTTATGAGTTGGAGAAAAAAAAAACAATAATTTCTCGTCAAATGGTTAATATAATCGACCCTGCCGTGTTCCGTTTATCCTCCTCTGGAATCGGACTTAATCGTGTAAAATTAAATGCTCTAAACACTGACAATCCGGACGATTTTCCCGTCTATACTGCTGGTCAAGAACCTGTGGCATTCATAAAAAGACTTCCTAAAGAGCCCTTTGGTGCAAACGTGGATAACCCTGTTCTTAGCTTTGCTACAAACGGTGATGGGTCGGCCGGCCGCAATTTTGTAATTCATACGAAGCCATTTTATGTCAATACCGATCGAATCGTCGTTCAAGTACTTCGCAAGGATATCAGCCCTCAGTATGTTCGCGTTGCGCTTAATGATATGAAGGAAAAATATGGATTCAATCATGCACACAAAGCCAACTCTCACAACTTGGCTCCTGTCACCATCCAACTTCCTGTAAAAAGCAACGGATGTTACGACTTAGAGCAACAGGAAATTATGGTCGAAATTTTCAACTATCTTGAAGATATGCGAAAATCTCTTCTCCATCAAAAAGACCGTGTGGTAGAAAGCAACGTCTGTGTAGACTTGTCCTGCTACCATTTTGCCCAGAAAAAGATTTCGGATCTGTTTTCGGTTCTTCGAGGAAGCGGAAAATATACTAGAAGCTATACTCAGGAACATCCTGGCGCAGTCCCTCTCTTTTCGGGAAACACTTCTGGGGCATTTGCGTATGTCGATACCGCTGATTATAATACCCCTTGTTTGAGCTGGGTGATTGATGGCCTTGCTGGGTATCTTATGTTCCACTCATCAGAGTTTTCTGCAACAAATCATCGAGGAGTTTTGCTTCCAAAATTTTCTGACATTAACCTTCAATATGCCAAATTTATTATGGAACCTATTTTCCGAAATGCAAAGAAGGGTCGTGTTGGTGATAACGGAGAAAACGAATACTCTTCACTCCCTCCCTTTATGGTTTCTGAACTTTTGGTCCCATTCCCTGTTGATGATACTGGAAAGATAAGCCTATCCGCTCAGCAAGAAATTGCCGAACAATATATTACTGTTGAGCAATGCAAACGAGATGTTGCTGAGAAGTTAGATGCTCTGGCTCATCAAAAAATCGAGCTATAATAGCTCTGAATGCCAAAAGTGTCATACTTTTACCGCTTTACCGCAATAAAACTTGCAAAACCATCTTGACGCGCTCCGCGATCCATGATACCCTTTATCGCAAATCCCACCGAGCTTGTCGGGGCAATGCCCCTCCATCTTGCTTGCGCAAGACCGCTCTGCCGCTTAAAAGCCCCACTGGGGCTTTCATTGCTACGCAAACGCAGTCTTGTAGAAAAGTACAGAACGGCGAGGATTTATTCCCCATGAAGATTTTTACCGCCCCGCAACACACCCGATCTATTTTGCCGCCGTTTCACCCGACAAAATCATCGCTGCGCTGCGCAGGCGGTATTTTTCTTTTTCACAAATAAAATCTTATGTAGTTATTCAATCTTCCAAAATTTGTTTTTAGTTGTTGACTGTACAACTGTAAAGTGTTATTCTTGTGCTTGAAAGAAGCAGGTTGTAGTGTCCGCACTGCGTCCGGCTTTCTTCATACTGTACCTTGAATCTTTCATAAGCCGTCTGAACGAGATACTGCGCCATGACCTCACACTTTCTGTGGGCGAGCCGGACAACGCCGCTGCAAAACAGGGGCAGGAACTGCGTT
>ENA-OURN01000122-OURN01000122.1-human-gut-metagenome-genome-assembly--contig:-NODE-122-length-39683-cov-14.0669_pt1 | contig 39683 bp, 31 predicted proteins | sample MGYA00242099_ERZ508987 | MGnify/ENA primary metagenome ERZ508987 (study PRJEB26280, sample SAMEA2531405) | human gut metagenome | biome: human gut; feature: human-associated habitat; material: faeces... | reverse complement strand
CAATTCGTTAATTCGTTTAATTCGTTGTTACGCCGTCTGAGGCCAACCAACGAACTGCGGCGCAGCCCGCAACCCCGTTGCAAAAATTCGATTAATTCGAACCTTCGCCGCGAGCGCCCTGAAAGGGCAACCAGTTCTTAGCCCAGGGCAACGCCCTGGGTATCAGCGTATAAACACCTACGCCCTGTAAGGGCAAAAGTATGGGTGAACTGTTGGCTTTTACTTTTGCCCTTACAGGGCGTAGGGAATGGGGACATGGCACCCAGGGCGTTGCCCTGGGCTAGGGAATTGCTGGGCTTTCAGCCCGCGCAGGGCCGCAGACAGGGCTTTCCGCACAATCTCCACCTGCCTACTCCTTGATATATTCGCTCCAATCCGTCAGGCGCATATCCCCTTTGCGGCGATAAGTGTCGTGCATGGCGAAAGCGGCGTTGAGGACGTGGTGGGTGTGTCCGCCATAGCGCTCTGCCAACTTGAGATAGTCGTTGAGCAAGGGCCGATAGTCGGGATGTGCAATGGCAATGAGCGCCTTGGCCTTATCCATAGCGCAACGCCCCCGCAAGTCGGCCACACCATATTCCGTGACAACCGCGTCGACATAGTGCTCCGTGTGGTCAACATGGGAGCAAAACGGCACGATGCTACTGATTTTCCCGTCTTTGGCGGTCGAACCGCAGGTGAAGGTGGCCAGCATGGCGTTGCAAGTAAAGTCAGCCGAACCGCCCACGCCGTTCATCATCTTCGTACCGAGAATTTTCGTGGAGTTGACATGGCCGTAGATGTCCACCTCGATGGCCGTGTTGAGCGAACAGATGCCGAGACGGGCAATGATTTCAGGACAATTTGATATTTCCGATGGGCGAATCAAGAGGCGTCCGCGATAGTCATTGATGTTCTTATAGAGGTTTTTCAGGTGCTCGCTGCTGATGGTCAACGCTCCCGTCGAAGCGCTCACCACGCGGCCTTCCTGGATGAGGCGCAAGGGCTCTTCCTGCAACACTTCCGTGTAGATATTGAAGTCGGGCACCTCACTGCATTGTCCCAGCGCACCAAGCACGGCGTTCGCGCCGCTGCCGACGCCGCTCTGCAAGATGAGTTTCTTGGAGTTGATGTAGCCGCGCTGCATGTTGTCGACCAAGAAATCAGCCATGTGCTGGCCGATGCAGTCGGTGGTTTCGGTTGAAGGCGTCATGGAGCGGGCTTCGTCGGGCTGATGCGTGAGGATGATGCCCTTGATGTGTTCCGGACTCACCTCTATATAGGGCATACCGATGATTTCCACAGGCTGCGTGATGCGTATGGGGGAACGATACCAAGGGGCTTCTATCTCATAAATGTCGTGCATGCCGATGAGCTTCGTTGAATGCCACGTGTTCAGCTCCACGAAGACGCCTTTACGCGCACTGTGGCAGATGGTGGGCGCGATGCCGATGCCAGCCGTGAGGAAAATGCGCACACGGCCACGTACTTCCTGAATATCGCAGGCCTCGATGATGCCCCAGTCAACGGGACCTGTGAGGCCCTGCCGCAAGAAGGTGGCGTTATCGGAGAGGTTGAGGTCGGTGTATCTCACGCGACCGCTGTTGTATGCCTTGCGAATTTCTGGATTGACGGAAAACGGCAGACGCTGGTCGATGGCGTCGGCCGCCGCCAGTTCCCCGTCGCAACTCGCCCCGATGGAGGCTCCCGTCACGATGTTGACCTTGAAGGGATGCTCCGCTTCGTGCTCCTTACGGGCCTTGGCGGCAATGGCTGGCGGAATGGTTTTGGGCGCTCCAGCCGGACCGAAACCGCCCACGCCAATCCATTCGCCGTGGTTGATGAACGCCGCTGCTTCAGCGGCCGATATTTCAGGAATATTCATTATTTATGCAGTTTTAGGCTGCAAATATACGAATATCTTTTCAATACCACTGTATTATTATTCATTATTTAAACTGCATTTTCCACGAAAAAACACTGGCACATCGGGAAGGCCCAATGCGGATACAGCCTTATGTTTTATATAAGGGTGGTTCTAATAATTCCGATAAGGTGAAAAGCGACCAGCAGAATATTAGAATATTTAAATCAGGATTTTTAGAACCACCTATAATTTCGTCTTGTTAGCGCTGCCGTCGTCAATGAACAACATACTTTCAATTTATCCGTAGTACTCTTTGAGAACAAAACTTAACAACGAACCTAGTCGTCTATACGTTCTGCCTGCGACGACACCAAATTGAAATAAAAAGCACGATGTTTCATCAGTTCCTCATGATTTCCGACCTCCACTATGCGTCCCTGATGCATCACGACAATTTGATCAGCATGACGAATGGTACTAAGACGATGAGCGATAATTACAACAGTCTTTCCAGCAAATGAGCCATTGAGGGCTTCTACGATTTTACGTTCATTAATGGTGTCAAGTGAGTTAGTTGCTTCGTCAAGGAACAGATACTGAGGGTTACGATAAAGCGCCCGAGCAATGAGTAAACGTTGTTTCTGTCCACCACTTAGTCCTCTTCCCGTCTCGCCTATAATCGTATCAAATCCTTTCGACATGCCATTTATCTCGTCTTCCATCTGTGCGATACGACAACATTCATGTAGGTGGTCATAGTCAATATGTTCATCATCAAGAACTATGTTATTGAGAATAGTGTCACTAAAGATTTTGCCATCCTGCATCACCACACCACACAAACCACGCCATGTACGCAAATTGATAGACTCCACATTCATACCTCCCATTTTAATACTACCATAGCTAGGTTTATATAGTCTCACCAGAAGTTTCATCAACGTGGATTTTCCACTGCCGCTACCACCAACTATGGCGGTTACCTTATTTTCAGGAATACGAAGAAAAACATTTTTTAATACCATCGGCGCAGTTGACGTATACTGGAACAATACTCCCTCAAGTGTTATCTCCTTGCTATGCGGAAGAATATTAGTATTGCCCACCGAAAGCAACTCCTCTTCATCTTCCATTTGCCTAATTTCATTCATACGCAAGAAACTGATTTTTGCATACTGCGCAGAAATAACAAAATTAATAAACTGCGCCAAAGGGCCATTGAGCATACCTATTATAAACTGCGTGGAAATCATCACGCCAAATGAAATCTGACCATTGATCACTGCTGTTGCACAATAAAACACGATGGCCATATTCTTTACTCCTTCAACAAACTGCGCCCCAAGATTTTGAAAATTAGTCACTATAAGTACTCGTTTATTCACATGGTACAACCCAGCCTGTATTTCTTCCCATTTCCAGCGACGGTGCTTCTCGTAGTTGTATATTTTTATATCCTGTATTGCATTGACCGTTTCTACCCAATAACTCTGGTCACGCGATACAAGTTCAAAATATTCCCAGTCCAATTTCTTTCGTATTCGCAGAAACAAAACAACCCAACCAGCATAAAGTAGCGAACCGCTTAGGAAGATAACGAATATCATTTTGTTGTAATAAAGCAGAATGCCAGAAAACGCCACAAATGTCAAAACCGAGAACACCAAAGCAAGGGAATTATTCATGATAAAAGAACGGATACGTTCATGGTCACGAGCACGTTGTAAAATATCTCCAAGCAATTTATTCTCAAAGAAGGTGACAGGCAACTTCATCAGTTTTATTAGATAGTCCGAAATCAAAGCAATATTGACACGTGCCGTGATGTGCATCAAAATCCAGTCTCGCAATACATTGAACACCATCACACTCACCAAAATAGTAATATTACCGATAAGCATGAGGTTGATAAATTTGATGTCCGAAGTTTGTATTCCCACATCAATAACTGCCTTGGAAATGAAAGGCAATAGCCCCTGCATAACCGTGACAAGCACCATAATAAAAAAAATGGTCAGAAAATTCTTTCCATAAGGATAGAAATAGCGCAGGATATCTAAGAATGCATCTTTCTTTTGTTTCTTGTCTGCCTTAGAATGTTTGAAATCTGCAGTGGGTTCAAGAGCCAGCAAAGCCCCGTAACGTTCGTTCTTCAAATACCAGCCTTTCTGAAATTCCTCATGCGTGTATTTCACATGACCTTTCGTCGGATCAGACACCCACACGTGTTTTTTGTCGGCCTTGTAGACAACAATAAAATGGTTGTTATTCCAGAAAACGATAGCGGGAAACGGCACTTTAAACACCAAATCACGAATATTGCATTTCAAGGCCAAAGAATGCAACCCAATACTTTCCGCACCATGACTGATATCTAGTAAAGACACACCTTGTTTAGTTATACCACACTTGTCACGCAAATACTGTAGAGAATAGTATTTACCATAGTATTTGGCAACCATCTTTAATGAGGCTGGACCACAATCATGCGAATCCATTTGGTATTCTGTCGGAAAGCGTTTGAGCATATTAAAATTCTATTATGAAAGACCCCCGAAGTCGTAAATCGAGTCTGAATTTAGTTCTGAAGTTTCTATAAATCCAACGTGATTATATTGATCTCTATTGTAAATGCAGGATGTAAGGAGCAGAGCGATACATCACAGGTGTTGATTCAAAATAGGGAGATACCATCTCACATACAAAATTCAACCAAACACCTATCAAACGGGGTGTTGCCAACAAGTAGTACAACACCCCATTAAAATGATTAAGGTATCACGCGTTGCAGATAATCCTCGAAGATCCAATGGTCGTGGGCATACAAAGCGCGAACGTAACGCCCGGGAAGTATGTGGTTGTCAAGTGTGTAGAGGGGTGCCAGAGACCATGCCGGAAGCTGAGCAAGCGAGGTTCTGAGATGGGCAATCTGGCGGGAGGCATCTTCGCTAAGTTGTTTGGGGCGGAGCACTTCCACGCCTAGACGGCCTTGGCGGTCGATGGTCAAAAGCAGGTCGAACGAGATGCCGGCCTTGGCTTTCTGCGTTGCATCCTGCGGCAGATAATGGCGGCTTTCATAGCTGAAAAGGCGCATTGTGTTGTCGAGCTTTTGATACCACGGGCCATCCAACGAGATGGCGAACGAACTGCCACGCTCGAAGGCGGCAAAGCGGGAGTCGTAAGAGTCTAACACCCCGAAATTTTTCAGTCTTCCGTTTTCAAACTGAGAGATGTGGCGATTCGCACTCACAACAAATCCCATGTAGGGCAACGGATATTCCAACGTCACATACGTGCCCGACAACCAAGGCACACGGGCATCCCCTCCTTCATATTCGTTCCTGTCGTTGGGGACGGTCACGCCGTATTTCTTCTTCATGTCTGCCAGAGGGCATTCCTCTCCATTTGCCATCACGACATCCACCAAAGCCAATTCCGACTTTGAATTTTCGTCCTTCGGATTGATTTTGGCCGCAACGAAGCGAGCGGCTGCTGGAAGGGATTTCATGAGCGGATTGTTCTTGAACACGGCAGGCTCAAAAGCCATTGTGCAAACGCGTCCATCGCGCGAGAAGAAACCGACGTAGTTCTGTCGCCGCTGCATCCAATCGCCCTGGCTGTGCTGTTCAAAGGCTTTTTTCATCTCGTCAACGCTGAGATAGGATGCTTTGGGATACTGATCATAAAAAGCGGCCGTTAATTCATCGTAGTAATGCTGCACTGGCTGTGCAACAGTTTCGCTTGTGAGGGCTGCAAGCACAAGTGAAAGTCCAATAATTCTGATTTTCATTTTCACTCAATTTTAAATCAAAAAATATTATTCGAAAAATTTATGCTGTAAAAAACATGGTGAGTATAAATTTATCACTTTACCATAGGGAGGATAACTTATCATCGGATATTTTTAATTACCCTTCGTATTTCTAATACACTTCAATATAATAATTAATACACACATGCTATTATTTCAGTATTACCAAATAAAATCCATCTGTGAATTATTCAAACACCATCATTTTTCACAACAGCATAATTTTCATATTTGAAGTAGACTTAACTCACGAGTATTTCAGTCCCATCGAACGTCTTTTACGTACTTTTCATTTTTACTCTTATCCTTCTCTCCCATATATACTACCCATGAATTCGTTTTTGCAGAATATATCATGCATTTATCAAATCCAGCATCTATAAAAGCACCTGTCATCGAGGTATCTAATTTACTTGGTTTTGGGTCCTTACCTTCCATTTCTGGATGCGTATGAATTGCCGTTGTATATGTGTGACCATTCATATTAGAAGATATCATTCCATGAAATCCATCTGACAAATGAGAGGTTTGCAATCTTCCATATTCTCCGCTCATATCTTCATACATCATCCACTCGACATTAGTATGTTCGCCTAAAAAACGGAGAGCGTCTCTATTTATACCTGTTCCCTCAAAATCGAATTCGTCTTTAGACCCTGATTCTTTATTATTTGTTATCGAGCCATCCCCTAAAAAACAAGAGTCAAAAGAACCACTATATTTTTCGATTACCCACAAAGTATGGGTTGGATCATTTGCCACCTTTTCGTAATCATATCCCATTCCTGCTATTTGTTCTTTGAACTGACTAGCATCACCACCCAAATAATGGCCATCTTTATCCACAACGATAACATCTCCACCCACAAAATCACGCTGTTCCACTTCACTCAACTGTGGCATGATAACAGCCAATTCTCTCAAACTTTTTTTTGTTAACTTTTTCATTTTGTTAATTTTTAATGGTTTATAATATATTTACTATTCCCCTATCATTCTCAAATTATCAAACAATCTTTGATTCAGCCGTTTCGGCGTAGTCACAATACTAACCTGTCCTTTAATTTCTGGCTTCGTTTTCAAAATTGTACCATAATTTGTAGACATACCTTTGGGGAAGTCAATCGCAACAAGATACATAGGGTGCAACATATTATCTCCAACATTGACATTTGCAGAAGTTTGAGAAACTGAAACAACCCGTCCTTCTATTTTACCATATTCCCATGCAGGAAAATCCTCTAACGTGACATTCACCTTCTGCCCGACACGGACTTTTCCGGCTCCTTGAACAGGTATATAAGCCTCACCCACATACCCATTTTCTGACGGTATGACAGAAAACAATTCCCGGGAACTCTCTACCATTACATTCTCACGCCAAAAGCCCAAGTATTCCACCACACCTGCAACTGGTGATTTGATGAGATATCTTTTTTCCCACACATAGACAGCATCAGCCAATTCATGCAATGTTCTGTCGTAATCGGCCAAAACTTGTTTGAGGTCTTCCTGTCTTTGAATTCTCACACGCGAAAGCTCTATCTGGTTCTTTCCGATTTCTGAAACGCTGGCTGCACGCGAGCCTTGCAAGGATATAAAATTATCCTCATAAGCGATACACGCATTTTTCCGTTCCTGGTATCTTTCCTTACTCAGACTATTGCTCATCACCAACAAACTGTCTTCAGACAATAGCTGTCTGCTGAGTTCTAATTGCTGACCTTTTAGAGCAATCTCACGATCTTGAAAGACGACAATTGCATGACCCACTTGTATTTGACGATCCAAATTTTGACAAAGGTTTTCGTAAAGGGGAGATTCCCGCAACTGGTCGAGTTGTTTTTTGGCCCGCACGAAGGCATTATAATAAGAACCAAGTTCTCCAAGAGCTTTGTTATTCTGCAATAGCCGAAATACTTTACCATTTAATGCCATGTTTAACAAGCAGGAGAGTCTACCATAACTATCATAAGATGTTCCATTCTCAATATAGGCAACCACTTCTCCTGATTTGACTTTCGTTCTGTTTTTTGCCAACAGGTGTATCTGCCCTGATGCATTGCTCAACAAACGCACTGGGGCATTTTTCATGGTAATGGTAATGTCGCCTGACACAAATTCCGGATATTTGACAAAACAAGAAAGTGCAAATATGACCACTACGATAGCAGATGTCACCAAGGCAACCCACATGGCCCAATGCGTCGGCATCCGTTCGATAATGTCTCTCACCTCTTCCGAATTCATATCCTCAGAGGATGCTGAGATGTTTTTCTTTTTCATATTATAGCTTGACAAAAAAGAACTGGATTACTAAAAACATTTCAGCCAAAAGCTGGCCCGTTCTTCTTTAGAGTGATGAAAGACTATCATTGTGTCACACCTTCCCTACTGAAATATTCAAAGAAATAAGGAGGTATGAGCGACGGAGCATCCATATTCCTCTCGGTCTCTTGCATGCCCTCCAATACTTTCTCCAAGGCCTTCTTGCATTGGCTTCTTCCTATCAATTCACGAATGACCTCCAATTGAACCCTCAACGCACTCTTTCTCTGCTCAGCCTTATGTTTGAAGCTAACTTGGCCTTTTGAAATTTGATAATACAAAAGCGGCTGAGAGCTCACAAAGAAAGCTATGTTCTTTTTCGCCATTTCTGTCCACAATTTATAATCTTCGGCATAAGGATAGTCCCGATTATACCGAAGTCCATATTGTTCAAGAACAGACCTACGCAACATCACTGCCGGATGATGAATATAGTTACCACGAATAAACTTAACAAATGGATGCTTCACATACCCCCCAAAAGGAGCATCCCATTTTGGGGAAGGCAATACCCCTTCGCCAAAAGGCTTGACCCAACAAGCACAAAGAGCAACAGACGGCTCGCTATCCATCAGCGCAACCTGCACTTGCAAACGATCGGGATGCATAAGGTCATCAGCATCCATCCTTGCTATATATTCACCAGTACAGGCATCCAAACCAGCATTCAAAGAACCGATATAATCATGCTCTTTTTGAATGATCCGGATTCTGTTGTCTGAACACAGCTTCACTTGCTCCATTGTGGAATCAGTCGATCCATCATCCACAACAACCAATTCAAAATCTCCAAAACTTTGACAGAAAATACTGTCAAGGCAATCTTTAATGTATTCTTCTGCGTTATGCACGCACATCATGACAGAAACTTTTGGCATAAGACTATCTGTTTTTGTAAACACAAATTGTTTCCTTTATCATACGTTCTACCGTATGCTTCTTCAAGAATGTTTCACGGGCCGAACGTCCCAAACATTCCCTTTTAGTTGGATGTTCCCACAAATCCACGATAGCTTCAGCCAACGCCTTCACATCCAAATATAACCCTTTGGCCAAAGAGAACAAAGGCTTCACTTTCAATGCATCCACACCATCAACAAACATCTCATCAAGCCCATCCACTGCCGTGGTTATGATGGGCATGCCGTGTCTCATCATTTCAATGGCCACATAGCTTGATTGTTCCTGGAGCGATGGCAAAATGCCAATGTCACATTGCCGATATTTCGTCTGCAATTCTTCAAATGAAAGCAAGCCACAGTATTCAAACTCCACCATAGGGTAAGTCTGTCGCAATTGATTCTCTATTTCTTGCGTTGCATGACCACACAGAACCAACCTTACACGTTGGTTTTGCTTGGCCAAGTATTCCAAAGCTTGAAAAATGAAACCAACACCTTTACTTTCCGACAACACCCCTGCATAAAGGCATTGCAGGACTTCTGATTTTTGTTCATAACTTCTTGGTGAGCAAAATCCAATATCTGGCATCCCGTTCGGTATAACATGAACTCTCTCTACCCGTTCCATCATTCTCGCAAGAAAATTACGTGCACAACGGGTCACGCAAATAACATCATCTGCCTCATGATAAGCACGCCATTCGCTATCAAGACGAGCATAGAGTCGTCGTTTATCCATTACAGGAAGAGACTCTGATACCTGCTGGCGAGAATAAAGCACATTGAATTGCTCTTTGTCTTTATTGTAGAGCGATTTCCAGGGGATACAATGCAGATGAGTAATAACCCTTGAATGGGGAATCTTCTTTTTTATCAAGGTAGCCAAATCTATCAAATTCAGCGTATTCAAATGAATGACCAGGTTTTCCTTAGGCAAGAATTCCTTTATTTGCTCATAAACCAATTCCGCATATTTTTCTATCCAATAGAACTCCTCCAGAATCCCCCCGACAAACACGGGCAAAGGAATCTTTACCTCCGAGTTTCCATGTTCCAAATGACGTTTTCTTAAAAACAACATGCTCTTGCTTTCAACCAACTGCACATGAATAAAATGAATGTCATCCCTTCGAGAGAGTTCGTCGCATAGGATATCAATGTAGCGGTCCACCCCAGAAGTATTATATTCCTGAGTCATATCCATGACGCAAAGTTCCAGTTTACCCATAATATTCAAGATAATAAAATGTGATACATAAGGTTGGTCGTTTCCGTCATTTCCTTCTGACACAGCCAACACATCTGCAAAACAAGTCGTGCAACACCATATTTCAAGCCGACACTGGCTATCTTCATATTAGACACATAAGATAGACTCCGTTCCAAAACCTCCTCATCACAAATGACATACCGATTCATAAATTCATTGTAGGCTTCCAAACGGGAATCAGGCATTTGCAGCCGAAGAAATGACAATTGCAAACGTTGATGTAAATAGTTTGATGACAATTCTTGCGGCAAAAATTCTTGAACTTTCCAATTTTCCTGACCGATATTGATAGCAGTATCCGATAAAACACGACTCCCCATTTGAAGGAAATAATAGCCAAGCACAGGATTCCTTTTCAATAAACCGCTCTGATGTAAACGTGCATACGCTTCCACTGTTGATTCAGGTAATCGGAAATCCGCACAAGAGCACATCAGGTGTAAATCATCCTGCCATTTAGCCATCAGCTTTTCTACGGGAAAACTACCAGACGGACGCTCCGCCATCCTTTTGAACAAGGTTTCGTAGTAACTAGACCTTCCATCTAACAGGGACTGCCCCACTGCTTGAGTTTCTGGAAAAACGCACAGGAAGGAAGTAGCATCCAAACTGGCATCTTTTCCTTGCTTATTCAACGATTCTATCCGTTCTAAGATCCACTTTTTCTTATCGCCAAACAGTTCATCAAAATCAGCCTCAATATATCCCTCGCTTATCAAGTAATAAAGGACATACCCAATACCTGAAAGACCACTAGAAAAACTCACGTCTTCCGTCTTGGACAACAATGCCTCCTGCAATAAGTTGAACGCATGATTCTCATAGCTTTCTTTGCCCAATAGTCTTGATGCAACAAAAAGCGTCAACGCAATACCAGCCTTTCCCTGCGACAGCCCGGATGACGGCAGAGCATAAGCATTCAGTAACAGGAACTGACACAAACGGTCAATACGATGGGAAATAGACTGCAAATCTGTTTTTGACAAAGCACGAGATTCCGGCATTAACGAAAAAACATCTCTCTTGCCTATTTTGGCTACATAATACTCCCTATATTGATAAGGTGTCATCCCGACATTGTGCTTAAAGTACTTGACAAAGTTGGAAGAATCACTGAATCCAAGTTCAATTGCAACATTCTTAACCTGAAACCGAGGCTGGCAAATCAAGCGTTTGGCCTCTGTCACGATTCGGTCAATAATCATACTCAACGGGCTGCACTTGCCATATTTTCTGACGCATGATGTCAATACATACTCTGAGACTGACAGATGATTGGCATACCATCTCGATTTATGTTGCGTTTTATAGAACATTTCAACACAAGATAGGAACTCACTATACAAACTATAAGAATGGTCAATATCCTTCAACTCCTTCATGCCATCTGGCCATTCACATTTATTTTGGGCAACAATTATAAAAAGGGCCAAAGCCGACACCAGATAGCATTGCTTCAACACCTTCATTTCTTGGGATTGCAACACATTTCTCATCAAACACAAATGTTTTTCTAAATCCGTGCTCGCATCCCTTTCCACCTTACAATAGGCTACACCCTGTCGCCAGTCGAAAACATTACGACGCATCTCTTTATTGAAAATGGCATTGAGGTGAGAGAACGCTATATCTGAAACCAGTATGCAATAACCATCCTGAGCTTTGAGCAAATCGTAATGGTGCAAATGGCTCCTTGTCAAGAAGAAAAGATAATCTCCATTTATCGCATATTCTCTATTATCAATATAATGGATGCCATGCCCATTTTTTATCCACATAATCATATATGTCTCATGCTTGTGCATACAATCAAAACTCTCAGGATTGCTTTCTATAACCTCCCTGAATGTGTAGATTTCTACTGCGTCTTGACTCTGCTTCAATAAAACATCTATGACCTGGAAATCATCGAGTCCTTTATTTTTTTTACTTTGTTGGGCATTTTCTTGTATTTTACAGATGCAAATATAGCCCCACGCTGCAAATAAAAAAAACAATTTTCATCTATTTTTTTAAAACGTTGAATTTTATACCTTTCCTTTTAAAGATATTACCATTTGAGTACCAAACTAAATAAATACATTTGTGACATTAAACCAAACATGACATGAAAATTCTTTTAGCTATCATATTATATATTATTCTGTGCCCATGTGCTAACGCCCAGAAAATCATAACACTTGAAGAGGCGGTGGAACACGTTGTGCAACACACCAGGCGGGCAAGAAGTATCCGTTTGAGCTATGAAAACTCCGCTCTAAGATTCCATAATTTTCAAAAAGACTTTCTGCCAAGCATTTCTTTCAAAATTGCGCCATTCAGTTTCAATCGTTCCTTTGAAAGGTTGCAGAATGCCTCCGACGGAAGCTACTCTTACGTCGAAGATTACAACGGATCCAGCTCATGTGGCATGTTTCTCCGACAAAAGATTTCTGCTACAGGAGGCTACATAGAGATGGGAACATCCCTCTATTATCTGAGGGAATTCAATAGCAACCGCAACAGCTTCAACTCACGCCCTTTATATATCAGTTTGTCGCAGCCCCTTTGGGGAGGACGCAAATCCTTTCGTCTAAACAAAGCCGTGGAAATTTTGAACTTCTCTGTGGCAACAAAACGGCTCATAAAATCATTAGCTGACTGTCAAAAAGAAACTGCCACACTCTATCTGCAAGCATATATTGCCCGCAACAATGTAGCCTATTCAAAACTAATGTCATCGGCTTCCGATACGATTTTAAAACATGCAAAATTAGAACTACAATACGGGCGAATTGCGCCACACGAATACAAGCAGGTTGAACTACAATGGGCAGAACACGCCTACCAAGCTTCATTAGCAAAAAGCACATATGAGCAAAGCATGCATCTATTAGCCAATTATTTAGAAAGTGATAATAATTTTCTTTTGGCAGACATCACTATCAAGAATCACCCATTCATCGACGTTGACATAGCTTATCAACACGCTCTATCAAATAATCCACAACTATTAGAAAATGAGCTACTACTGGCCACTGCTCGTAAACGACTTTACGACGCAAAAAATGAAACCCGTGCCTCATCCTCTATATCTTTGAATTATGGCATCAATCAATATGCCCACAGCATATCCATGGCATACAGGCACCCATCACAACAACAAAATGCTCAAATCACGCTATCGCTACCCATTTTCAATTGGGGAATGAATCGAAACAAGCGACGAATGGCTGAGAATGATTTCCAGCAGGAACTCATCAATCAAGAACAATCACGCAATGATTTCAAATTATACATCTACAGATTGTCACATGATTGCAACAATGCTGCCAAACACTTAGAATTGGCTCTGCAAGCGTATCAAACAGCAGAAGAAACCTACATAGCTATGACACGCCAATATGCTTTAGCGCGAATCACGATAGCAGATTTACAGGAAACACGCAATACACTCATTGAATACAAAAAGGCATTTGACGAAACACTAAAAAATTACGTCGATGACTACTACGAATTACGTGTCCTAACTCTATACGATTTTAAAAAACATACAGATATTAATTTCATAATTTATTAAAAGAATCACTATGAAACAATTAACAAAAAAAGAATCTTGCTGAATTGGCAAAGACGATGCCGTCGTTAAGCGAATCCGAACAAAAAACTTCATCGGAGGTACTGTTGTCATTGTAGACAGACATGGTAATATTGTTTAAGGGAACTATCAATTAATCAAGGACGATTGGCATATAAATCTGTTTCTTAACAAACTGCATAATATTCAATAATACAAGATACGCCATTAAAAGAGATTCTAATTATATAGTATAATCTCTAACTCCTACCTATACTACCATCTATTCAAAAATCTTCAAACCAAGTTCTCACATTTACTAATTCTTTAAATGCGTTTCATCATGAAAAACTTTAAATTATGTCTGACGACACTGGCTTTTGCTTTTGCAGGCACACAGGCCCAAGCGCAGAACGCTTCCAGCCCCTTTGCAGAAACCATCAGCAAAGAGGAAATGATTACGAATTACCACAAAAGCCAAGGCTGGCAGGAGCAACAGAAGAAAGAATCCGTTGAAACCTACGGCGAGAATATGCGGGAGATGCCGGTCGGCACACTGCTGACGGGCTGCAAAGAACTAAAATCGGGGAAATGGGTGGCCAATTGGACTTATGCTTGTCCGAAAGGGGAAGGGAAACCCGTGATGAGCATCCACAAACTCTTTTTCAAAGACAACGGCAACGAGGACACGGCCACGATGGAAACGCTCCAGAAGAAATACGGCACAACGGAGGCCGACCGCTCTGGAGGCTGCAAAAATGCGGTGCCCGCCAAATGGATTAACGGCGTGCACGGATATATCAAGCATCCAGTGCCGTACTTCGGCTATTGGGTGTCTGATGAGGCAGGATGGTATGATTACAAAAACGGGGAGACGGTAAGCGGCAAAAGTATGAAAACCGGCCAGTCTTACTACATGGACTGTGCCCTGAAACTGCGCCGCACTTTATACACGGGCGACTGCACCTATCCTGTCTACACGCTGGCCCTCCAGCTGATGAGCTATGAGGCGGACTTGCTATGGAAGCAGAGCGGACTGAAGAACAACGGAGGCTACATGGATGTGCTCCTATACATCGACGCTCAAGGGAAGAACAGACTGGCACCTTTGTCGCCACAAATCAATGAGACGCAGACGAAGTTCCTGACGGCTCTGGAAAACATGCTCAACGGGAAAAACAGGAATGCGCTGCCGCAACTGTATACTTCCGACGGAAGAATCCTATCGGGACATTATCTTAAAATCGTCTTAAACGAATCGTGCAGCCTAAGCGATTACATAGAAAACGGTATTCTCCGCGCTGAGAAAATGGGGAAGATGGCATACAGATGATGCTTCTATCCCATATCCACTATTAACTATTAAAGCCATCTCATCGCAGTCGCGCTGAGATGGCTTTTTCTTTTATCACCAATAGAACTCAAGCATCCGTAAACCTTTCTCTATCTCTGTCAGCGAACACGGGAGCAGACGCAACCGAACCTGGGAGCAGACGCAACCGAACCTGGGGGCAGACGCGAACGAACCTGGGGGCAGACGCGAACGAATCTGCTCCCAGATTCGCTGACAGGGATTAGGGATGAAACGACAGAGAAAGGAAATGACTGGCGGCGGCGAGCGCATGGCAAGGATGAAACAGAAAGAAACGAAAGCAGAACGCTCGGCGGATTCCGGGCGCCCCACCCTCCAAGCGCTCTCTTCCATACGTATTTCTTCAAGTAATGGTGAAAGAATAAGTTGACCAATTTTGACCTGTATTTTTGTTGGTTTTGGAATTTGGAAGAGGGAGCATAGCGGGCTATGTGACCGATGACAAATTTCAAAAACGGCAAAAAGACAGGGCATAAGAAATAACTCCTTATTCCTACTCCACAAAATTGGTCAAGTTATTTTTTTACCATTACTAAATACCCGAAAATTCGACTAAAACCTAAGAGGTTTTTATTTTACCTCCATGTTTTGCAAAATAAATATTTCGTTTGACTGAAAAATAATTAACAGAACGTTTGGTTTGTCATAAAAAGTTATTAACTTTGCGGTGTTGACACCTGCCGAGTACACGTAACGCCAATCATGAAACACACGATTGTTCGACAAAGACTGGCGGGAACGAAACTCTGAAAGACACTTGAAGTATAACATAAAACGAAAAAATTATGGTACAGAACAAACAAATTCGGAATTTCCTTTTCCTGCTTTCTGGTATCGTGTTGCTCTTCTGCGGCAGCATTCCCAACTTTGCAGAGTCCGTCATCGCCCTACTGAGAGGCCTTCTGAGCTTCATCAACTTGGGCTGGATTGGCACGTTGCTCATCATTTCGCGCGTGTTGCTCATTTTGGGAGGTACTGCCCTGTCTGTCATCGGCGCCATCTTCATGATTCAAGATGCAACGGCAGCGAAGCGTCAGCCCAACTGGGTGGTTCTCGGGTGCACTGGTGGCGGCGTGTTCTTCGGTCTGCTCTCCTTGGTGCCTCTGCTCTTCTGGATTGGCATCTTCGGCGTTGCAGCCCTGGTCGTTGCAATGGTTTTTTGCCTATAAAGACGTGGTTGGCGCTTGGCGCAATCCGGTCTCAAAGATAGCTTCCTTCATGATGATTGGCTCTTTGGTGGCCTTCTTCGACCGCTTCTACAACATCCCGATGGGATTGATGGAAACCCACTGGCTGGCAGGTCTTTGCGGCATTGCTGCTTTCATCTACCTCTGCGTGTGGAAAGGCAAACTCGCCGTTCATCTTGATGAGGCTGGCCGCAGCGGTATGCAGTTGTTCTTCGTGGGCGCCATTCTCTATGCCGTGGCCACGCTGTTCAACTTCTTCCCGTTTGTCAACTTCCTGGGATGGATTCTCGCCGTTGCAGCATGGGTGGTTGTTTTGATTGGCTACATCAAGCTGATGAACAGCACTTCCTTCGGCAAGAGCGGCAACAAGCCTGGCATGTTCATGATGATCGGCCATTTGGTGGCCATCCTGAGCTTCATCCCGCTGTTCAACCTGGCAGCATTGGCAAGCGTTGGCTTCGGCTGGTGGATGATGATTTCAGGCCTTGAAGAAAAAGCATAAATAATTTGCATGAAATAAGGAAGCCTCGACGGCAGACCTCTCGCATGAGAGCGGCCGCAGGGTATCCTAAAGAAAAAATAGTTGGTATGGTATATTGCGGTGTCACGCAGTCAATGCGTTGATGCCGAAATAAAAGAAAATGTAATGAATGTAAGGCGGTTTTAAATTTTTCCGCCTCGTGTCCTGCCACATCTCGAAGAGATTCGACATTACGCGCAGGGTGCAAAAAGTAGGTTATGTATGGTGAACCTGATATTGTGCTTTCATTTATTCGGTATGCATATTGGGTTATGTCGGTAGAGGCCGATGTATGTAACTATTGTAAATTTGTGTTTGACATGGCCAGGTTTACCTACACAAGCATAAACTACACAAGGGGGACATCGCTGCGAAGCGAAGTCCCCCTTGTTTTTGTTTGCTCAAAATCGTCTACGCGTGTAGACGGTTATAATGCGCCCCTGAAGGTAGAGGGGGGCAAAATTTAGAGGAATCAAGGTTAGCGGTAGCGCCCTCGCAGCGGAGATTTGCGCTGGCCCGCATAATCGTCTGTTGCGGCGCCAGCATTGTAGCTCACTTTGCTCGCAAAGTGAGGGCCACGAACACGTAGCGAATATGGCCAGCGCTTTTGGGCATGACTTTGATGGATTTTCAGCCGTGTTTGGCCGCCACAATATTCGCCCCCCTCACTTTGCGAGCAAAATGAGCTACAGTGCTTCGCCCCAAAGCTTCGTCGCATGTTCGCGTAGCGCCCCTTGTAGCGGTGCCGCAACCGCCCTGAAAGGTAGGGGGGGTCAAAATCCATGAAAATCAAAGTCGGTAAAGAGGCGCCAGCGCCCTCGCAGCGGAGATTTGCGCTGGCCCGCATAATCGTCTGTTGCGGCGCCAGCATTGTAGCTCACTTTGCTCGCAAAGTGAGGGCCACGAACACGTAGCGAACATGTCTAACGCTTTAGCGCATGACTTTGTTGGATTTTTAGCCTTGCTTGGCCGCAACAATATTCGACCCCCTCACTTTGCGAGCAAAGTGAGCTACAGTGCTTCGCCCCAGATCTTCGTCGCATGTTCGCGCAGCGCCTCTTGTTGCTACGCCACTTGCTATTTTACTTAAACCGCGCAGAGATTTTTCTGTTTTTTGAACACCTTAGGTTCAAGGCTTTTTGCTGGCATTTATCTCCAGAAGCGGTGTGTGATGTCTTCGAGGTATTTTCCGCTCTCAACGGCCTCATGACGGATGCGATAGAGGCGTTGGTTGGTTGTGCGCTCCTTCAAAGGGCCGCTGTCGGCGCGATAGGGGCCCAATTTGACGTAGTTGAGCGCTTCGGGCTGGAATCCCTCAGGAAGTTTGCTACGGCCGCTGTACCAGCCCGTATGGAGCTTTCCAGCGTATATTTCCTGAACCATACGGGCGAGCTGCATGACCCGCGCGGGGTCGTTGTCGCCACCCATAAAGCCGACACAGGTGATTTCGCCGACGTAATTGTCAAGGATGGCCCGTAGACGTTCTTCGGTCAGTTCGTCGCCAACATTGCCCTGCAAATAGGCACTGTGGCAACCCGGACAGCCATTGGGACAGAGCGAGAGATTGATGGCCAGGGTCACCTCGTCGGGAAACTCCTGGAAAACGATGTCGTGATTGACGTATTTGAGCATGTGGAATAATATTTTGTTGGGAGGTGAAAAACTGCGATAAAAGAGTACAGGCCTTGCCCGCTGGATCACATCCAAAGAGGCAAGACCTGTATTCTTTTATGAGAAACTATGCTGTTTGCTTGCGCTGCCAACAGGTGGACGTTCAGAAAATATTCTGACCACCTGATTACTTCTGCACGTGGGCATAGAAGCGGCGTGAAGCCTCTTTCTGGCGGTCGAGAGAGAAGTTGGAGACGCGCTTGAGATAGCCAATGATGCGCGTGAGATAGTCCACGTTTTTCGAACCGCAATGGGGGCATTCCTTGAGGAAGCGCTTGTCGATGTGTCCGCAATCCTTGCAAAGCGTGTTGGGGATGTTGAACGTGAAATAGTTGCATCCTTCCTTGGCGGCCACGCGCAGGAGTTGGCGATATTGTGGCTGCGAAAGGTGCTCGTCGAGGTTCATGTGGAGCGCAGAGCCACCCGTCAGATGCTCGATGTATTTGCGGCCGTGCAGGCGGAACTTTTCGATGACATCGGTGTTGGTGTCTTCAACCACATAGAAATAGCTATTGTAGCAATCGCGCGGCACGTAGTAGCCGTCTTCACGGTCCCAACGCGCATGCTTAACGCCTACGTTCTCTGCCGGAATCATCTCGCAGTTGAAAAGGAGGTCCTTCGTGCGGTATTTCTTGTTGTAGTGTTCCACGAGACCCAGGATGTTACCGACAAACGTGGCGTATTCCTCATTGTCGGAAATGGTCATGCCGAGGCTTTCTGCGGCTTCCACGATGCCGTTCACACCGATGGTCAGATACTGGCGCTTGATGTTGATATAGCCAGCATCGAAGAGCGGCAGCATGCCTTTCTTGAGGAGGTCTTCGAGGTTGGCGTTGTAGGCCATCTGCACCTTATGGACGAGGTCGACGATGCCGTCGAGGTATTCCACATAGGAACGGCCTTCACGCGTTGCCTGCTGCACGCAGCGGTTGATATTGATGGTCAGCACACTCTTGGAACCCGTTGAGACACCGCCGGCACCGAGCGTATAGCTGAAGCCGTTGTCCTGGATTTCGTTGCGCAAGCGGCAGCAAGAGGCCAGAGAGTCGGCATTGTCGCTCATGTAGGTAAAGAAGGAATGGCCTTCTGAATACATCTGCGCGGTGAAGTCGGCATATTCCTTGTCGATGACGTCGCCGTCCTTCGTGAGCAATGCCATGGTCTCAACTGGGAAGGTGAGCACGGTTTTCGTGCGCTCCTGGTTGAACCAGCGCATGAAGCGCTTCTGCAGCCAGCTGACAGCGGGCCATGAAGGTTTCGTGCCGTCGGGGAAATAGAAATCGCCGAAGATGCTTTCAAAATAATACTGGTCGTAGTATGAGATATTCCAGAACACCGACTGGAAGTTTCTTGCACCCGTCGGCTGGTTGATGGAATAAACGATTTGCTCGAAGCAGTCGGTGATGACCTTGTCGATGGTGCGCTGGCGCGAAGAGAGGTCAACCACCTTGTCGGCGTTTTCAAAATAGTCTTTGCCGTATTCCAATTCGAGGAAGTGGCTCATATACATGATGAACTCCGGCGTGGCGCAAGCGCCCGAGAGCATGGAAGAAACGATGAACACCATGTTGACAAAGCCGCCGCAGAACGATTTCAGGTTGGTCGGCTCCGTGGAGTTGCCGCCGATGCTCTTCGTTCCCGCCAAAAGCCACGGATACATGGTGATGGAGGCGCAATAATTGGCAAGGCTCGTCTCGTCGTTCTTATAGATATAGTGGTTGTTGAGTAGATAGAGATAGCGGTCGGACGTCTCTTTGCCATACATGCTCTTGATTTTGTCGCAGAGCAAGCGGCGGTTGAGACGAATGAAACCCTGCTTGGGGAGCTCACCGATGAGCGTGGCGATGTTTTTGTTCTCCACGTTGGCGTTGGAGTCGAACTTCGAACCTGTTGCTGGGTTGGCGGCGTTGCAATAGTCGATGAGGAAGCGGAGCTTGTCGGCCGTTTCGCGATCGTCTTCGTGGCGCTTGCGGTAAATCATAAATTCCTTGGCGGCCTTGAAGTGCTTCAGGCTCATGAGGGCCACTTCAACCTGGTTTTGGATGTCTTCCACGCTCATGCCGTTGCAGAACTTGAGTTGTCCGACAATCTTCTGCAAACCTTCGTTGTCGAGGGGTTCGTTGACTGAGGTGAATGCCTTGAGGATGGCACTCTTTATTTTTTCAACGGAAAACGCTTCTGTGCTTCCGTCGCGCTTGGTGATGATGAATGAATCGGTGCTCATGTTGGTTGTTATATGATGTGTGGTTAAATTACATACTGGTACGGGGCTGTCGGCTTTTGGCCGCCCCGATTTCAGGTCTTTCCCCGCCGTTTTCAAGCGCCGGGAGAAGGATGAGAAAATTTTCGTTTTGGAAAACTTTTTACTTTTTTGACTGGAAAAAGTTTTCCGAAAAAGTTCATTTTTCCTCTTGTCCGATTAAGGTGGATCACGAGGTGCGACAAGGAGGACAGACTTTACTGGCGCATGGCCGAGAAAAGACTAAATGCTCCCGTTGACTAAGACAATCATTATTTTTACCGCCTTGAATATCAACGTTTTATTTATTTCCGCCGAATAAATAAGAAAGCTCAGCGGAAATATCCGGAGAAGGATTCCTGAAAAATATTTGCGGATTTTTCTTCTCCGTTGCGGTTGCAAAGTTACGCTTTTAAGTCGTATAACAAAATCTTTTCCCAGATAAATTTCATAAAACTTTTGGGAAACTTTTTCTTCTCCGCGAGTCCGAAAAGTTTTCCATTTCAACCTCTCCTTGAAGGTTGCATCGGCATATCGTTAGCAATCATTCAGTTAGTGGAGGAAGACGAAAAATTCCCCGTTTTCGCTTGGCCAAAAAGTTTCTTTTTATATGCGACAGCCCTGCTTACCTTTCCTCATTATGGGCTGGCAACGTAGCTTAATCATGACGTTTTTTCGTGAGGAGAACGTTTTGTTTTTCGGGCTCCGACGCTGGGAAACGCCGCGCAGGCAGAAAATAGCCCCGCACAGGGGGTGAATCCTGCACGGGGCTGTATCTTTGAAAACGGTTTGTCCGTCATTTCTTCCGTTTGAACGAGGAAATGATGGGATAATGGTCAGACTCTTTGATGGAGGCATCGACTTGGCAATCGTAAGGCTTCCAGTCGGGCGAGCAAAACATATTGTCGATACGCACGTAGATGGCATCGCGGTTGAACGAACGCCCGATGCCGTTTGCGGTGGCCACATAGGCATCTGTGAGTCCCGTAGAGGCGATGCGATGGCGGGTATAAGAAATGGGCGTATCGTTGAAATCACCGCAAAGGATGACGCTCTTGCCAGCCTTGAGCAGGCGCTCCACGTAGGCCGCCGTGATGACGGTTTGGCGCGAGCGTACCACCGACGCATTGGAGATTTTGGAGACGAGCATGCGCGAACTGCTTTTCGGCGTGCTATTCTCTGGATTGACCACCATCTCGTGGTATTGCGAACGATCGTCTTGCGAGAGGTGCATGCTCTCTAAATGGCAATTGATGACATGGAGCGTATCGTGCGGCGCGAGCAAGAGGATGAAATCTGTCGCACCATTGGGCGAACCTGTGTCGCAGACGCGCTTTTTCCCGATGATGGGATAGCGCGAGAAGCAGGCGAGCGTGCTGGAGGCGAAATTCATGGTATCGGAATGGGCGAGTTGCTGGTGCAGAACGGGCTCCACGTCGGTCTCGTAGATGGTGGGCCAGGCATGCGCTTCCTGCATACAGAGGATGTCGGGATGCTGGCGCTTCACGTAGGCACAGATGACATTGGTGCCTGTCTCATCCTTGGTGTTGGCCGAAAAGCAGTTCACATTATAGGATATGACCTTCATAGCGCCCTTTGGAGGCGCAGAGGGCACGTTGATGGGCACATAGTCGCGAATGGAAAGAATGCAGCCGCAGAGTCCAAGTAAAGGCACCCAGGCGCGGTGTACGGAGAATATCAACATGACGATCTGCATGAAGATGACGACGGCCAAGAAAAAAGGGAAGGCCAATCCGATGACACCGGCAAAGCGGAAGTAAGAAGGGTTGACGTAGACGCTGGCGGCACTGAGCCACAACAGCGCTACTGCTGCCCATGAGGCGCCGACAAGCAGGCGCTTAAAGAAAGGATGGGAGTTACGTCCTCCCTTCCCTTCATTTTTTGCTTTTTTCAAAGAGGAGTTTTTTTTCATCTTCTGTCAGACTTTGATAACCACTACGGCGAATTTTGGCGAGGATTTCGTCAACACGCGCCTGCTGTTCCGGCGTCAGTCCGTCGCTTTTGAAGGAGGCGTCGTGCGTGTTCCACCGCTTGCCACCCTGATGGACGGTCATGCGGGGCTTACGCGCCGTCAGTTTGCGCCAGCCGTCTTTTATGCGGTCGGAAAGGCTGCGTGAGCGGCGCGGCGTCCACGTTCCCCAGCCGCCAAAGGGGCGGTTGCCGCGACGGTCGCGGTGGCGCCAATAGAGAATGAGCAGCAGGCCGAAGAGCATGCCCCCCAAATGGGCGAAATGAGCGACGTTGTCGTTTGACGTGTAGGCCGAGAAAAGTTCGATGGCGGCATATCCCACCACGAAGTATTTTGCCTTGATGGGAATGGGGGGTATGAGAAGCATGATGCGTTCGTTGGGGAAGGTCATTCCGAAGGCGAGCAAGATGCCGTAGCAGGCACCGGAGGCACCGATGGTGGTCCATTGGTTAAGATAGAGGCCCATCGGCATGGTGGTGCCGTCGGGGAAGCTCACGCCGGCGAATGCCGACATGCCCGAGAAGTAATAATCGGCCAACTGCCATACTTCCTGGCACACGGCGGCGCCGATGCCGCAGACGAAATAAAACAGGAGGAAGCGCGACGGCTTCATGGTCTGCTCCACAATGCGCCCGAACATCCACAACGAAAACATGTTGAAGAAGAGATGGGTGAAGCTGCCATGCAAAAACATGTAAGTCAACACCTGCCAAGGCGCGAAATCTGGCGCGAGAACGAAGTGCAGACCGAATATATCGGCAAGGTCTATGCCACGCTGCTCGCCCACCAACTGCGCCAAGAAGCAGATGATGTTGATGATGAGCAGGTTTTTGGTAATGGGTGGGAGTTGTTTTATCATAAGTTGGTATTCAATAATGCGGTATGGTAGCTGAGAGGGTTGGGCTATCTGAGGGCCGTTGGTGTTATTCTCTCAAACTGGTGTTGTCCTCTTAAGTAATGGTGAAAGCATAAGCTTTGCCTGGGATGGTCTTTATCCATCGTTGCAAACGCCGAGGAGGCATCAGTTTTTCTTGAGATATTCTTTCATATATTGCTCAGCGATGCGGCTGCGGTCGGCAATGGGGAGCGTGACGGCCTCTTTCACCATTTCTGGCGCACAGTCAACGGCTATGCCCTTCGGATAAAGATTCTTGAGCAAGAAAATGCCTGGCCCTGTGGTGATACTACCAAAGAACATGCGGCCCTTCAAGAGCAACTCGATGGAGGCAAAAAGGCGCGTCATGCTCTGGCGTTTCGCTTCGGCGCCAGCACTGACAAAGTCTTTATTGACGTAGCCTGTTTCCTCGGGCCGACAGAGCGTAAAGAAGCGCACCTCAGGCGCGAGTTCACCCAAGCGGCGGAAGAGGCGGTAGTCGTCGGTGAGAACGAAGACATCGCGGCCAGGCGCATATTGCCTGATGAGGTCCACATAAGCCTCTGGGGGCATCAGCGCGGCCTCGGTGATTTTGTCGCCACCGCGCAAATGGCATCCCACGTAATCGGCATTCATGGGCAACGATTGCACGAGAGCATCTATATCGCTCTGCGTCCGCTCGTTGAAGCGCCACGTGAGTTGCGTAACGGTCTTGAACGCTGTCAGATAGTCGCCATCGAGCGCCAGCATAGCGTTGTTGTAATGGGACTGCGGCTGGAAATGCACATTATGGTTCAGGCGCACATAGCTTTTATACTGCGCCAAAGACACGAGGCGGCCAACGGCATGCCGTGCATAGAGTTTCATGCGCCAGGCCAACTGGCTTTTTCTCTGTGCCTTGGGCAAGGCACGCCACAAGCGCCAAGGAGCCACAGGATAGAGATTCCATCGGGCATGGAAGGAACGATGGTCTGCTGGGCAGAAGGACTGGAAATAGTCGTTCCACCCCGACGCGTAACCGAAGTTAGCACGGTCGCCATAGAGACGAAACTGCCAAGCGTGGTCCATTGCATAGAGCATGGCGTTGAGCATCGCTGTGTATTCCGCAAAAAAGCCAGCATCAATGCCCACACGATAGACGAGTGGACGCTTCAACTGGCCGTTCATCTGTTCATAGCGCTGAAAAAGCGTATCGATGGTTTCTTGTTTCATTTTCTTTCGCAGATAATTCTATGAGGAGAAGTATTCTGAGGGATGCACACTGGCGCCTATCGACAGCAGAACGTTTCACGACAGACGCGAGAAAAACGGGTCTGGCCCGAGTTTTCGGCGCCATCCCTGCCAAACGCCGCGCGTCCACGCCACTATCTTGTTCCATTTATTGCCTTCCATCAGTAAGATGTAAAGCGGACGCTTCCACACCAATGCCTTTAGGAGGTCGGGGCGCGAAAAGCCAGGCTGCGTGCGATGGAGATAGAGCAGATTGCGCGAGATGTAGTAGGTGCGCATCGGGGAATAGTTGAGCGACACGGGATGAAAGCATAGGAAGTTCCGGCGAAGAGGCTGGCCCAAACTGTGTGTCAGGCTGCCTGAGGAAGAGAGCATGATTTGTCCGCCGTCGCGCAAGATGCGGAAGGCATATTCCGTGTCAAGCGTGTCAATGACGAAAGGCTCGAAGAATTGTCCCACCTTCTCCAGGCAGTTACGCGTGAGGATTGTTCCAGAAACGATGAGTCCTTTTAGCGGCTTCAACGGCTGGCGAGACTGCGCGTCACGGTTGATGAGCGGACAGAAAGCCCAATGTTTGTCGTCGGTGTCAGCCTCAACGTCGCGCAAGTAAGCCTGAAACGTGCCTTCCTTAAAACGGCTGTCCTGGTCCATCGTGAGCAGATGGGTATAGCCTTCTTTGAGCGCGAGATCGATGGCGGCATTCAACGCCATCGCAATGCCCACATTGCGGCCGCGCCGGTGCATCAACACACGCTTTGCCACTTCAGGCGGAAGCAGACTGTCGACATTACTTCCTCCTGCGGTGTTGTCCCAAAGATAAAGGCCGTCGAGGAAAGGCGCATAGCTGGAAAGGTTTTCGCCCACCTCTTTCGGGGGATTATAAAGCGTGACAATTCCTAATATCTTCATGCTGTATGGGGGAAGGCAACGGGGGTGCCTTTGCTGGTTGGTTTCAAAATTGGATTGACGGATGACAGACACTATCCGAGGGCTGTTACCAACGGATGATACAACTAATTACAATTGCTGCATATCATTAAGGCGCTTATAATAGCCGCCCAAGGCGAGCAACTCCTCGTGGGTGCCACGCTCCACGATGCGTCCTTCATAGAGCACGCAGATTTCGTCGGCATTTTTGATGGTCGACAAACGGTGGGCAATGGCGATGGTGGTGCGCGTTTTCATCAAATGCTCCAGCGCCTCCTGCACCAGTCGTTCGCTCTCCGTGTCAAGAGCCGACGTGGCCTCATCAAGAATAAGGATGGCGGGGTTCTTTAGAATGGCACGGGCGATGGAGATGCGCTGACGCTGGCCGCCAGAGAGACGGCAACCGCGGTCGCCCACCTTCGTGTTATAGCCTTCTTCGCTTTCCATAATGAAGTCGTGAGCGTTGGCAATACGCGCCGCAGCCTCCACGTCCTCCTGCGTGGCATGCTCCACACCGAAGGCGATATTGTTGAAGAAAGTGTCGTTGAAAAGAATGGCCTCTTGGTTGACGTTACCAATCAAGGCACGGAGGTCCCTGAGCGCAATGTCTTTCACATTGACGCCGTCGAGCAAAATCTCGCCCTCTGTCACGTCGTGGTAACGCGGCAAGAGATCCACCAGGGTGCTCTTTCCAGAACCGCTCTGTCCCACGATGGCAATGGTCTGCCCACGCTTCACGGTGAGGTTGACATTGTCAAGCACATTGGTGCGTCCGTTATAAGAAAAGGTGATGTTGCGGAACTCAATTTCGTCCTTAAGTCCATCCACATGCACTGGATTCAGCGTTTCCTTAATGGGATTCTCCGCATTGAGAATCTTGTTGACGCGCTCCACAGAAGCCATACCTTTGGGGATGCTGTATGTGGCCTTAGAAAGGTCTTTCAATGGCTGGATGATGCTGTAAAGAATCACCATGTAGAAAATAAAAGTCGGCGCGTCAACTGGCGGATGATTGGAGAAAATGAGCGTACCGCCATACCAGAGCACAAGCACGATGAGGAAAGTGCCAAGAAACTCACTGACCGGATGGGCGGAAGCCTGGCGAATCGATACTTTGTTGGTGGCCTGGCGGAAAGCGTTGGCACTCTCATCGAAACGCTGCTGCATCTTTCTCTCGGCCGTAAATGCCTTGATGATGCGCATACCGCTCAATGTCTCTTCAAGCTGAGACATAGTCTCGCTCCATTTGTTTTGCGCGTCGAGGCTCTGGCGCTTCAGCTGTCGGCCGATTTTTCCCATCACCCATCCCATCAGCGGGAGAACAACGATGGTGAAGACGGTAAGTTGCCAACTGGTGTAGAGCAACACGCTGAAATAGCAGAGGAGAAGTATCGGGTTTTTGATGAGCATTTCGAGCGACCCCGTGATGGAGTTCTCAATCTCGTTGACATCACCGCTCATGCGGGCAATGATGTCTCCCTTGCGCTCATCAGAAAAGAAACTCAAGGGAAGGTTGGTGATTTTATGATAAACATGAGAGCGGATATCACGAACGATGCCGGTGCGCATAGGCACCAACATACCTGCCGAAGCAAAATAGCACGACGTTTTCAGAAGGGTGGCCGTCACAAGAAACAGACCAATCAGAAGCAGGGTGGTTGAAGGACCAAAGGTCTGCATGATCTGCTGGGTGTAATAATACATGTTATTGACCAAGATGTCCTTCATGGAATGTGCCGCATCGTCCCAAGCAATAAATCCATACACGGTCTTGTCCACCTTGAAGAGGAGGTTCAGCATGGGGATGAGCGACGCGAAAGAGAACACGTTGAGAACCGCTGACAGCAAATTGAATATCAGCGAGCCAATCATGTATCTTTTGTAGGGGGCGACGTAGCGCCGCATGACTTTAAAGAATTCTTTCATAAATGAAGAGTGAATATCTGAGTACGGATTTCTGTTTGGACAGTTCGGTTTGTTCGGACTGTTGGAAGGTTTCGGACGATATGAAGGTTTCGGACCATTGGGCGTTTTCAGAACACAAAAACGCCAAAGGCGAACATACTAATTATCAGAATCAAGGACACAACAAGGCTCAGCCGAAGACTTTCCTGCCCGCCGTTTGGCAAGCAAGGAATCAGAGCGCCCGCTGGCTCATTTCCGCCCAAAATCTGCGGGGATTTCGCCCCACTGCGCCGTTTCCCATTTGCGCAAGGGCATTTCCGAATAGGTATTTGTCTGCAACCAGCGTTCGGCCCTTTCAATCATCTGATAGAGTTGCTCTGTGCGCGGAGTCCGCGCCAAAGTGGTGCGGCATTTCTTCTTCTTGACCCACAGCAGGGCGTTGCGGCTGTCGGAATAAATGGTGAGTGGCGTACCCATCTTCTTGAGCAGGGCCAAGGCATGAACAATGGCCAGGAACTCACCGATATTGTTGGTGCCATAAACAGGGCCGTAATGAAACACCACTTGCCCCGTCTTGAGATAAACGCCACGATATTCCATCTTACCAGGATTTCCCGAACAGGCCGCATCAACGGCCAAGGCATCGGGCGTCACTTCTGGTGGCAGATGCAGCAAGGAAACGGAGACTGGATTTGAAACCGCAGAAGGAGCGGCTGCCGAAGCAGGCGCCGAAGCGGTGTCAGAGACAGAAACCGGAGCGGCAGAGGTCTCCCCTGCTCCTTTTCCTCCATCAGCCTGTTTCTGTTTTATATAGGCTTCCGGCGCTGAATAATAGGCTTCTTCGGCCTCATCGCGCGATGCAAAAGACTTGTAGACAGCGCCTTCAACGCCTTTCACCTGTTGCTCGCATTCAGCCCACGTGGTATAGATGCCAGGGACCACGCCACGCCAAACCACATAATATTTCTGTTTTGCCATCGCTCTGAAAGGTCGTCAAACGCTTGCCCGCCCCCGAAGGGAGAAACGAACAAACGTTTGACACCATATATATATTACATTCTCTCCGGCATTTCAATGCCCAACAAACTCATGCCGAGGCGTACCACCTTGGCAACGTTCTTTGAGAGCACCAAACGGAAGGCCCTTTTCTTGGCATCTTCCTCGCGGAGAATTGAGAAGTCGTGGTAGAACTGGTTGTACTCCTTCACGAGGTCGTAGCAATAAGCGGCGACAGACGAAGGAGAATATTCCTGTCCGGCCTGGCGCACGACATTGGCGAAATCTGCCACGTGCTGCACGAGGGCCTCTTCCTTAACGGAAAGCTCCACATCTGTTGGCAACTGAGCAGGCACTTCGATGCCGGCTTCGGCAGCCTTACGCAAGATGGAACGGATACGGGCGTAGGTGTACTGGATGAAAGGACCGGTATTTCCGTTGAAATCAATACTCTCCTCGGGGTTGAAAAGCATATTCTTGCGTGCATCAACCTTGAGCAGGAAATATTTCAAAGCACCCATTCCAACGATGCGTGCCACCTGTGCCTTTTCCTCTTCAGGCATATCCGCAAACTTTCCGCTTTCGTCGGCCGTTTCGCGTGCCTGTCTCACCATTTCCGCCACGAGTTCATCGGCATCCACCACGGTGCCTTCACGGCTCTTCATTTTACCGTTGGGGAGTTCCACCATACCATAAGAGAAATGCACGAGGCTCTTGCCCCATTCAAATCCGAGTTTGTCCAGCAAGATGGAGAGCACCTGGAAGTGGTAGTTCTGCTCGTTGCCAACCACATAAATCATCTTGTCGATGGGATAGTCCTGGAAACGGAGCTTGGCCGTACCGATGTCCTGCGTCATATAAACGCTCGTTCCGTCGGCGCGGAGAAGGAGTTTTTCGTCGAGACCTTCCTTCGTGAGGTCGGCCCAGACAGAACCATCGGGGCGGCGATAGAAGATGCCCTTCTGCAAACCTTCATCCACCTTTTCCTTACCTTCGAGGTAGGTGTCGCTTTCATAATATATTTTGTCGAAGCCAACGCCAAGTGCCTTATAGGTCTCGTCGAAGCCCTCATACACCCAAGCGTTCATCTTGCGCCAAAGGTCGCGCACTTCCTTGTCGCCCTGCTCCCATTTCACGAGCATTTCGTGGGCCTCAACGATGAGCGGCGCCTCGTTCTTGGCGCGCGTCTCAGCTTCCTCTTCAGCCATACCCTCAGCGATGAACTTCGCCTTGAGTCCCTTCACCTGTTCGCGATAGTGCTTATCGAAAGCCACATAATAGTCGCCAATCAAGTGGTCGCCCTTCTTGCCTGAGCTCTGCGGCGTTTCGCCGTTGCCATATTTCAGCCAAGCGAGCATTGATTTGCAGATATGAATACCGCGGTCGTTGACGATGTTGGTTTTCACCACGCGATTGCCATTAGCTTCCATGATTTGCGAAAGCGACCATCCGAGGAGGTTGTTGCGCACGTGTCCGAGGTGCAACGGCTTATTGGTGTTCGGAGAAGAATATTCAATCATCACGAGCGGCGACGCCTCCGTCGGCCTCACGAAGCCATAATGGTCGTCAGCGTCAATAACTTCGAGCAACTCCACCCATTTCTGAGGAGCCACCACGAGGTTAAGGAATCCCTTCACCACATTGAAGGCAGCCACAGCATCAGAGTTTTCCTGAAGATATTGTCCGATTTCCTGTGCCGTTTCCTCTGGTTTCTTACGCGAGATGCGCAAAAGGGGGAAAGTCACGAGGGTTAGATGTCCCTCAAATTCGCGCTTCGTCTTCTGAAGCTGCAAAAGGTTGTCGGGCACTTCCTGTCCGTAGAGTGCCTTGATGGCGGCCCGCACGTCGGCGGTCAGTTGTTGTTCGATGTTCATATTTCGTGTCTTTTGTTTGCTTGCGAGTATGGGATAGTCCACCATGCGGGCATCATTCCCCGCCTGCCTTGTATTATCTGCATATAAAGGCAACATACTTATCCTGCAAAGATACGACAAAAATATCGTAGGGAATGAATTATAAGGGCAAAATAACAGGATGAAACTATAGGGCGCACCATTTTCAGAAACGCAAAAGGCCTCTCCGCTTGTAATACAAACGGAAAGGCCATACAGTAGCGGAGCATTTTAAAGTTCTGCGCATCTCCTACTTCTGATAGAGACAATGATTTCATTCATCATCGCAATCTTCCTGCCAGTTAGTGCAATTCCAACCAGACTCCTGCTTATTTGATAGCTGGTCTGCACCAAGTTCATCTTTCGTTGGAAGGGATGTAGACAACATCAGACTTTCCAGTGCAAAAGCAATGACTTCACTTTTGGGGGATAAATATTTTTTCTTCATTTGGATTTGTATTTGGATTTAATGGAAATGACTATCAAACTTTACCTTACGAGCACTTTTCTTCCGCCGATGATATAGATACCTTTTTTTGTCTTCATGGCGTTGCGACTTCCGATATATTGTCCCTTGAGATTAAACACAACATCTGATTTGCGTGCAGACACTGCGGACTGTATACTGGTCACATTGCCAATGCTCATATCGTCCAAACTAAAGCCGTTGGTGCCCATAGGAGCGGATACAGGTAACGCGAGATAGGCCTTACCAGCTTTATTGATGAACGCTTCACCATTTTCCGCACCCCAGTAAAAACCTATAACTGAGTTTGTTTGAAGGTCGTAAGACAATTTGTAATATTTGCATAGCGCATCGTTACTCTTGGTCTGTTCATCTTCTAAAGAGCCATGCAAAAGATTCCCCTCTGGACTCACCTCACCACTGGCTTCTTCGTTCATAAAGAAATAATTACCTTGGTTAGACTTAAGCAGAAGTCCTGTTTGGGCCGGCACGACACTTCCTTTTTTGTACATATAGTCAATGTACGGAATTTTCTGCTCGTCGCACTTAACGATGGCACCGAGCATTCCAGTTGGAATTTTCACATCCTTATCGCTGTAAAGCGTAACGTAGCCGCTCTTGCTGAAATCAACGAAAGCACCCTTTGAGGCAAGCTCATTTTCCATTTTCTCCAACAGACGCTGCAATTTATTCATCGTTGCATCCGTTGCTTTGTTATTATCCAGTTCTTTCTTGGCATCGGAGTAGGCACGAGCCAAGTCGGATTGCATTGAAAGACTTAATAATTCAGTTTTGTCACAAGAGGCATAAACATGCAGTTCGCTCAAATAGAAATCACCAACAGAACTTGCCCCCTTGTCATTGGTAACGGAAATCACATCTATTATGACATACCGATACGCGTCTTCACCTAACGCCACAGGCAAGAGAAAAGCTTTTCCATCATCGTAAGCATAGTCGAGCGTTACCGCATCACCACTACGTACCCAGGAATCTTTGTCCTCCGGTGTATTGGTGACATACACCTGAACAACTTCTGGATATTTTCCCAACTTGCATTTTTCGCCTTTAACGACAACCATTCTATAAAGGTCTTTCAAGTCAAGTTGCAAATAGCACAAATGCTCTGTAGAATTATCCTGGCTCACCTTGGTTCTGAAATACGTGTTACTATTCGCGTCTATCAAATTTTCAAAGGACCCCAAGGATGGATGTTTCGCATTAGAAGTAATCTGAGAAGCCTCCGTAATCAGCCCGTCGCCAGCAACAAAAGGCACACCCTGCCTTTGCGGACATCTGGCTTCCAAATATTTTTCGCAAAGCGCTTTCATCTTGGGAATATTCACAGCGCTGCAAACATCTTCATATGCTGCATTCAATTCTTCGACATAAGTCTGCATGACGGCATCATCCATAGAGGAAAGCACTTTGAAAGTATAGCTCGTCTGCAATAGTTTCTCCAATGGTTGGCGCACCGCTTCAGGAATTTGCTCGTATGATTCCATATTTTCAATGTTTGACGTAATCTCAGAGACTGCCACTATCGTATTAAGCTGCTCTTCACTTACATTTTCCGTCACATAGACATCATAACCACGGGATTCTGCAACAAGCATCAAACCACCAGCAATGGGAAAAGCGTCTGCATCGTAACCACTCGGCAAATAAACCACGGCCAGATTGCCACATCCGTCAAAGGCATCGTCTGCAATTTTTACGGCTGAAGACGAAATACTTATGGCGGATAAAGAGGAGCAATTCAAGAACGCATTTCCCCCAATTTCTTTTATCGTCGATGGCATCATTACGTATTGAAGCGACCTACAATTTTTAAAATCTGAAATGTCTGTAGGAATTATATAACCATACGTAGGTTCTTCCGCTTCGATTTTTTCTGGAATAACGGCAAATCTTATATTCGTATTTTGAGCACTTACGTATGAATGTTTACCTGTATAAAAATACCTATAATGAATACCATCAGCATAATAACTACCATAGCTACCGCGCGGCTGGGCATGTACGCCACCGCAAAAAAATGCCACTGAAAACAGTATCAGTGTGCGTAATATATTTTTCATTGATATAAAACTCTGATAAGATAATAATACTAATGCCGTTGGATACATCACTCATGCCAACAGCCAATAAAAATCCAAGCCTGCCATGATGCAAGCACGCAATACCATTATGGAGACATATCTGTATAAGTTTTGCATGCTCCACTGGCTCATCAAGCATTAGTTTTCCTATATGAGTTTTTTCAAGACATAAAAAAAGCGTAGAGCCAGTTCTGTTGCCCGTTTCCTCCATAAAGGCCTTCGCATTGCCCTGATTGTCGAAACGAGCAACGCTGAAAGCCCCACGCTGATGCCATATAATACACCCTCCCAGTTTCAAACAAAAAATGTTTGAAACTAACGAGGGCCATATACTATACATCCCATGAGGCGTTCTCGTTGCTTTGTGTTTTTGACAATCAATTTGAAGTTGCGAAGTTCTTATGGAGTCAAAACCAAAGCGTCAGATAACGCCTTTATGTATATCTGCTTACCACCACCTCAAGCCCAACAAGGGCTTTCTGTTTTAGAGCGTGTAAGCACCTGCAAATTTAGGTATTTATTATGATACCATCAAGAAGGAGAGAGAAACATTTTAAAATTTCCCTCTCCTTGATGGATTCTATCACTTACTTATTGAAATGCCAAGGATGCGTTCCCTTGAAGCCGCGCAGCGGCGAATTGTGCGCCTGGTCTGTCGGTTTTTTGACTTCGGGATAGGAGATGCGCGTGTGATAAATGGTTTTCAAACTGTCAATCAGCGTGCGCTTGGCATCTGCGATGTCGCGGAACGTGATGGGACACTCTTTGAAATGCCCCTCGGCGAGTTGAGAATCGACAATGCGGTTGACAAGCTGCGTGATGCTCTCCTCGGTGTATTCTTTCAAACTGCGGGAGGCGGCCTCCACAGAGTCGCACATCATCACAACGGCCTGCTCTCGCGTCTGCGGATTGGGGCCGGGATAGCGGAAGGCTTCTTCGTCAACGGGCTCGCCCACGTGTTTGTTGCAATATTGTATGTAGAAATACTTGACGAGCCCCGTTCCGTGGTGCGTGCGTATAAATTCCTTGATGACCTGCGGCAGATGGTATTTCTCCGCCAGTCGCAGTCCGTCGGTCACATGATTGATGATGATCTGCGCACTGCGTTCTTCGGAGATGGTGTCGTGCGGATTCACGCCCGACTGGTTCTCGGTGAAAAACGCTGGATTCAGCACCTTGCCGATGTCATGATAGAGCGCCCCCGTTCGGGCCAGCTGGGCCTTGGCGCCGATTTTGTCGGCCACCTCTGCGGCGAGATTCGAGACCTGCATGGAGTGGTTGAACGTTCCCTGTGCCACCTTGCTCATTTTACGGAGTATCGGGTTGTTGGTGTTCGTGAGCTCAACCAGCGTGACACTGGAGGTGAAGCCGAAGAGCTTTTCAACGAAATACATCAACGGATAGGCAAAGAGCAAGAGGATGCCGCCGATAATCATATACACGATGCGGGAGCGGTCGAAAGCATCGCCGTTTAATCCCTGAGAGAGGTCGTAGCCGATGCTGATGACGAGTCCAACGACCACCACCGCCAACACGGTGCGCAACAATTGCGAGCGCTCGGTCAGTTCCCGAAGCGAATAGATAACCGTGGCTCCCGTCACGATTTGCCACAACACAAACTCAAACGGACTGTGAAGCGAGAGGGCGGAGAGCAGCGAACTGGTCACAACGGCCATGAACGAAGTGCGGGAATCCATGAAGATGCGCACAAAGATGGGAATGAGGGCGTAGGGGACGAGGTAAACGCTATAGAAATGGTGGGCCATCATGAGATAGGTGATGACGGGGAACACCGTGACGAACGAGAACAGCAGGAGCACACTGTGGGGCGAGGAGAAATAATCGCGACGGAAAAGCTTGAGATAAGTGAACAGCAAACTGATGAGCAGTATGACGAATATCACCTGTCCTGCAAAGATAAACCAATAGCCGCGCGAAGGGTCCATGCGCTGCTCGCTCTCTTTTTTGAGCGAATTGAGGATGCGCATGTGCTCCGAGTTGACAATCTGTCCACGGTCGATGACGAGCTGTCCGCTCTGCACCATTCCTATATTATCAGACACCTGCGAAAGTTCACTCTGCAATTCCAGTCTGTTCTTGGCCGTATCGTTTTTCACGTTGACCGCCAGATAATCGTTGAGATTGCATTCGCGCAAAGCCTCCTGCGACAAGGCGTCCTTGTCGCGGTTCAAGAGATAGTCGTAAGCCGTTCGGATGGTGAAGAAGTTCTCCACTTCCCCAGTCGTGGCCTCCTGTCCTCTGATGAGCCTCAACACATGAGAGTCGCCTTTCAGAAAGCCTTCATAGTCAGACACATCCAATATTCCGCGGGCATATATATGCCGCATATTTTCAACCAGCCGCGGCAGATAATAGGCTGGGATGCCACGGAACTTCCCGGCATAGAAATCCTTGCGCAAAGCGGCAATCTGATTTTCGGCCACAAGGGAATCTACGCGATAATAGGGCACGAACTGCCGCACGACACTGTCGCGCTCTCGCTTCACCTCGTCGTCGGTCTTATAAATCACGAAATCGTACGAGGCAATGAGCTGAGGATAATGCCAGGGCTTGTTGAGCTCATAGACATAGCCAAACTTGCTCTCTCTGGGCAGAAAATAAATCAACGTCACGACCGACACCAGGAGGGTGCAGGCCACGGTCAGGAAACTCCTGCGGGAGAGGGTTTGCCAAATGGATTTGGGTTTCATGTGCTGGATTATTGGTGTTCAACAAATGATTGGGCAGGGGCTGCGCTTTCAATGCCACCTGCAATTGGAGAAGAGAGACGCTCTGGCCGCAACAAGAGGATGTCATGCTGCGGCCGTGGATTCATACACTGCGGCCGGCCGACACGAGGCCGCCACTGGCCGCTTTCCGTCAGTCGGCCAACGGCTCGAGCATCGTCTTCAGTTTTTCAACGCCGCGCGATGCCACGTCGCGGATGAACTCCACATGGCGTCGCACCGGAACATTTACTTCTTTGGGGTCGATGAGAAAGACGGGCACTTCTGGACGGGCATAACGAATCAGCCCAGCAGCGGGATAGACGTTGAGCGAGGTGCCGATGATGGCAAAGATGTCTGCTTCGGAAACGGCTTCTGCGGCCTTTTCGAGATTGGGGACGGCCTCGCCAAACCACACAATCCACGGGCGCAGCAATGAGCCGTCGGCCGCCCGTTCTCCATGTGCCACTTCAATGTGTTCCGGAGTGAGGGTACGGATGCAACGGGGATTGTCGGGGTCGCGCGAAGAGCACACCTTTAACAATTCGCCATGCAGGTGTATCACCTTCGAGGAGCCTGCACGCTCGTGCAAATCGTCGACGTTCTGCGTCACGACCGTCACGTCAAAGCGCTGTTCTAAGTCGGCAAGACCGTAATGCCCGGCATTGGGCTTAGCGTCTAAAAGCTGACGGCGCAAATGATTGTAGAAGTCCGTCACGAGATTCGGGTCTTCCATCCATCCCTCGGGCGTTGCCACTTTCTCCACGGGATATTTCTCCCAGAGACCTCCGGCATCGCGGAAGGTCTCGAAACCGCTTTCGGCACTGATGCCGGCACCGGTCAGCACTACCAATTTCTTCATACAGACATGCTTTACTTAAATAGTTCCTATTTCATGAAGATGTTCCAAAAGTCTGTTATCTCAACGAAATCTTCTCGCCAAACGAGAGGTCGCCAGCGTCGCCGAGTCCCGGCACGATGTAGGCGTCGTCGTTCAGCGCTGGGTCAACGGCAGCCACCCAGAGCGTGACATCATCGGAGGGGAACACCTTCTTCAGATGCTCGATGCCCTCTTCAGCGGCAATCACGCAGCAGATGTGAAGTTTCTTGGGCGTTCCGAGACGCAGGAAAGTCTTGTAAGCCAGTTCCAAACTGCCGCCAGTGGCCAGCATCGGGTCAACGAGCAGGAAGGTGGAATCCTGCAAATTCGGCGCAGCCATATATTCGAGGTGGATGCGGATGTCCTCGCGCTTGCCCTCTTCGCGATAGGCGGCCACAAATCCGGCATCAGCCTGGTCAAACACATCGAGAAAACCCTGATGGAAAGCCAGTCCGGCACGCAACACGGTTCCAACAACGATATGGTCGTCATACGTCGGCACGGGTTTCACGCCCAGCGGTGTCTGCACCTCCTTCAACGAATAGCTCAGCGTGCGGCTCAACTCATAAGCCATAGCATGGCCGATGCGCTCCAGGTTGCCCCGGAAGAGCGTACGATTTTTCTGATAGTTAACGTCGCGGAGCTGCGCCATATAGCAATTCACCACTGAGGGCATTGTACCTAAATTTACAATTTTCATAAGAAAGATATATTTGATATTGATGATTCTCGCGGAAGCGCCATCCCGAAAAGAAACAGGCGCCATCTGCGGTGTTTTTACGTTTCTCACTCCAAGGACATTCCTTATCTTCTGACTGAAGTTTTCGGAGCATCCATAATTTCCCGACAAATGTAACATATTTTATTGAGATGACACACAACAACACGACAGAAAGCACCCTCCACGCCCCACATTATTTGTCATTCCAGCCTGTCAAATAGCATTACGCATGTCATAGGAAACAAAAAAAACGGTTAAGAATCCCCGAAACGGCAAACAAAAAAAGAGAAAAACTTTTTGTGCGGAATCTTTTTCGTAAATTTGCTACCGCCTAAGCGAGGTTCAGCAGAAAGAAGCCACCTGAAATTATCAGTACGGGCAGCCACCTTCTGCGGGCCCAAAAAGAAATTCACGTTTTAAAACATATCAAAAACATTATGGCAACATTAGATTTAAGCAAGTACGGTATTACCGGCGTGACTGAGATTGTTCACAATCCCTCTTACGAGCAGTTGTTCGAAGAAGAAACCAAGGCAGGTCTCGAAGGTTTCGAAAAGGGTCAAGAAACTGAGCTCGGTGCTGTCAATGTAATGACCGGTATCTACACTGGCCGTTCGCCTAAGGATAAGTTCATCGTAATGGACGAAAACTCCAAGGACACTGTATGGTGGACCAGCGATGAATACAAGAACGACAACAAACCTGCTTCTCAGGAAGCTTGGGCTGCCGTTAAGGAAATCGCAAAGAAGGAACTCTCAAACAAGCGTCTTTTCGTTGTTGATGGTTTCTGCGGTGCTAACAAAGAAACTCGCATGGCTGTCCGCTTCATCGTTGAAGTAGCTTGGCAGGCACACTTCGTTACCAACATGTTCATCCGTCCGACGGAAGAAGAGTTGGCTGCTTTCGAACCAGACTTCATCGTTTACAACGCTTCTAAGGCTAAGGTTGAAAACTACAAGGAACTCGGTTTGAACTCTGAAACTGCTGTTGTCTTCAACATCACAAGCCGCGAACAGGTCATCATCAACACTTGGTACGGTGGTGAAATGAAGAAGGGTATGTTCTCTATGATGAACTACTACAACCCATTGAAGGGCATCGCTTCTATGCACTGCTCTGCCAACACCAACATGGAAGAAACCAGCACTGCTATCTTCTTCGGCCTCTCTGGTACTGGCAAGACTACCCTCTCAACCGATCCTAAGCGTAAGCTCATCGGCGACGACGAACACGGATGGGACGACGAAGGCGTCTTCAACTACGAAGGTGGTTGCTATGCTAAGGTTATCAACCTCGACAAGGAAAGCGAACCCGACATCTACGCTGCCATCAAGCGCAACGCCCTCTTGGAGAACGTTACGGTTGACGCTAACGGCAAGATCGACTTCGCTGACAAGAGCGTCACTGAAAACACCCGCGTTAGCTATCCTATCCACCACATCCAGAACATCGTTAAGCCAATCAGCAAGGGCCCAGCTGCAAAGCAGGTGATCTTCCTTTCTGCCGACGCTTTCGGCGTTTTGCCTCCTGTTTCTATCCTCTCTTCTGAGCAGGCTCAGTATTACTTCCTCTCTGGCTTCACCGCTAAGTTGGCTGGTACAGAGCGCGGCATCACTGAACCGACTCCTACTTTCTCTGCTTGCTTCGGCCAGGCATTCCTCGAATTGCACCCAACGAAGTACGCTCAGGAACTCGTTAAGAAGATGGAGAAGAACGGTGCCAAGGCATACTTGGTGAACACTGGCTGGAACGGTACTGGCAAGCGTATCTCTATCCGCGACACTCGTGGTATCATCGACGCTATCCTCGACGGTTCTATCGACAAGGCTCCGACCAAGACCATTCCTTTCTTCAACTTCGTAGTTCCAACTGAACTTCCTGGTGTTGATTCTAAGATCCTCGACCCACGCGACACTTACGACTGCGCTTGCAAGTGGGAAGAGAAGGCTAAAGACCTCGCTGCTCGCTTCATCAAGAACTTCGCCAAGTACGAAGGCAACGAAGCTGGTAAGGCTCTCGTAGCTGCTGGTCCTCAGCTCTAATCAAGCATATCTTAAACAGATATAGTATATAAGGTGTGCCGGAACATCCATTTGTTCCGGCACACTTTTTTTGTCTTAAAATGTAGGGTGTTCAAAACCCAGAAAAATTAAGGTTGGCAGAAAGGCGACAGCGTCCTCGCAGCGGAGATTTGCACTGGCCCGCATAATCGTCTGTTGCGGCGCCAGCATTGTAGCTCACTTTGCTTGCAAAGTGAGGGCCACGAACACGT
>ENA-OURN01000104-OURN01000104.1-human-gut-metagenome-genome-assembly--contig:-NODE-104-length-43243-cov-105.731_pt1 | contig 43243 bp, 47 predicted proteins | sample MGYA00242099_ERZ508987 | MGnify/ENA primary metagenome ERZ508987 (study PRJEB26280, sample SAMEA2531405) | human gut metagenome | biome: human gut; feature: human-associated habitat; material: faeces... | reverse complement strand
GCCATGTTTATCTTTCCAAGGCTATCTTTTAGGTAGTCTTGGATTGATGGTACTTGGGGGATGGTATTATATCTACTTTTCGATGGAATCGTTCTTTTGGGAGCCAAGGAGGAATACATGGTTGATATGGAAAGCATGTGTCTCTTTTTCTTTTATGCCGGCTCTTATATGCTTATCTTTGTCTGTCTGTTTTGTTGATATCTATGGTTTGGTTTTACTGTGTCGTGGTTTAGGTAGATATCCATTGGAAGATGATACTTATATCTATTGTTTTCTACTGTAGTTTTGTGAATAGAACCTCGTTTTTATCATTTTGTCGCAGCATAATCCCACCAGGCTTTTTATCGTGCAAAGGTGTGCCAGTCTTGGCAGATACCAAACACCACGTTGTTATCGGCGAAGAATCTTTTCCGGCAGCCTTCCGAAATCATAGATTGCGGTTTTCCGGAAAAGATTCTCTACCGATTGTTTGGCTTTCTGCCATTTTTGACTGCCATCTTTTTAGGCACGAAAAAAGGCTTGGTGTGAAGGTTATGCCGGAATGCTAAAAAAAAACTCGGATTTATCCTCTAAACTCCAGGGATTTGAAAAAGGCTGGTTGTTTCAGGAAATCCAGAATATTTTAAGTTTAATTTTAAGCAATTTGAGATATGAGACAGAATTTTTCGGGGTTTTGCATGGAGGAATTTCCTCAGTATAAGGCTTATAACAATGGGCTTGGAAACTTGACCACAGTGGAGCTGATTTCTTTGGTTATCGGTACAGGTACACAGAAGAATGTGGAACAGGCACGTCAGATATTCAATGTAATGGAGGAGAGTTTGCGAAATATTGCCAAGGCTAGGGTAGAGGACTTGCAGGTGGTTCAAGGTATCGGGGATTCCAAGGCGATAGCTCTTCAGGCAGCCATAGAACTTGGTAAGCGTTACAGCTTGGAGAATATGGCAGAGCGTCCCGATTTGGGCAGTAGCTTGGCTATCTATAATTTCCTTTATCCGCATGTGAAGGATTTGGAGGTGGAGGAATGCCATCTGCTTTTGATGAACCAGAACTTTAGGCTTATCAAGCATGTGCCTATGAGTCATGGGGGTATCACGGAGACGGCGGTAGATGTGCGCAGAATCATGAGGGAGGCAGTTTTGAACAATGCCACTATCTTGGCAATTGCTCACAATCACCCATCCAATAGCCCTCATCCCAGCAAGGCTGATGATATGCTTACCAAGAGCGTCAAGGAAGCTTGCAGCATCATGCGCATCTTTTTCATGGACCATGTGATAATTGCTGATGGGTGTTATTTCTCTTACCATGATAAGGGTAGATTGGATTTGTAAAGGTAACGGAGAGGCTCACCACCTCTCCATAAAAAATATTTGTATGAAAGTACGTTTATATCATGATGAAAGGGTAAGCGCCAAGGATGCGCCGGATGCATGGTCTATCTATTGTCCTTACCCTAAGAAGTATCAGAGGGTTACGGGTATCAAGGGCGTTTATCTCGGTTGCAAGCCTACAGATGAAGGCATGATACGTTGTTGTTGGGAATCCATGGAAGTGGGGCAGAAAGTCTGTTTGGGAAAGCGTATGGCTTTATCCAGTACGCCAAAGGCTTTTCAAGTTGCTTTTCGCAAAATAGAGCGTGTTTATCAGCATGCTTGCAAGGTTGATACCTTGGAGGCATGGGGAAAGTTTCCAAGAGTTTAAAAATAAGGATTATGAATCAGAAAGAAGTTTTGGAGTTTGATGGTTTTCGTGTGGAAAGAGAGTCTTTTCTTGGAGGGGATTGTTATGGCGTAGTCACCTCCTGCAAGAAAGATGAGAAGGGTGTTTCTTATCATTTGGAGGTGGAGTTTGATATATCTACAGCCAAGTTTCATTTTTCCAAGTGTTATGCTCATGAGGTGGTTCCTTGCCAGGAACTTTCAGCTGGTGGTAAGCTCAAGGTCATGGCTTATCTAATAGAGAAGGCGGCTAGTGCGTATGTGACGGAGAAAGCGGTTGTTCAAAAGATGTCTTTGGAGGAATTGAAGGTGTTGTATCATGAGGATGAAGTGGTGATGGGAGAGATTCTTGCCTCGGAGAAAGCCGATGGTTTGACCATAGAGGAGTCGTTCTTTCTGTATATCCTTGCTCAGAATTGGGCGAATGGAGATGAGTTTTCATGGGCTTGTGGAGGAGTAGAGGAAGAATGGGTGTCTCTTGTGGAAGAGGCAAGGAAGATGAAGATTTGATGTTTCAGCGTATATTTAGAAAAGAAATCCTATGTTTTGGTAGGGTTTCTTTTTTTAATGTTGTCTTGTCTTTGTGGGGATTTGACCCTTTGGTCAAGTTTTCTGTTTCCTTTGCAATGTATATCATTGTAGATTCATATATGTTTAGGACAGGTGAGGTGGTTTGTATCTATGTCAGCAAATATCTGGTTGTTGAAATGGAGTGTATTGCCTTTTAAAGTATCTCTTGCTGATGTCATGCACAAGAAGAGGTCTTTTCGAGTCTGGCCAAGGGTGACTTACCCGCGAAGGTGGACTATTTCCCATCTTCACTGGGTAGTTCACGCATGACCATTCTCTTCAAGACTCACGCCCAGGCGTTCTCTTCATGTACATGACAGTTTTAATCCCCAAGGCAGTATGGCCTGCCATGCTACCTTGCCACCTGACCATATTGTCAGAAGGCTAAAGGGAGAGAGGTTCGTTTTCCCACGGTTCCCCTTGGTCATGGTGGGAAAACACCGTGTTTGATATGATTTCTGATGGGATATATCTAGGGTTCTATTTTGTTTTTTATGGGGAATAAGCCTCACTTTTTATCTTTTCTAGCCGGTAGCCATCACCATAGTCTTTTTACTTTGCAAAGGTATGTGAAGTCCTGGCAGATACCAAACACCACTTTGTTATCGGCTAAGATTCTTTTCCAGCAGACTTCCGCAATCAGAGATTGGGTATTCTAGAAAAGATTCTTGACCGATTGTTTGGCTTACTGCCCCCTTGGACTTCCATTCTTTTATGCACGTAAAAAGGCTAAAGTGATGACGGTTATGCCGGAATGTTTTAAAAAAAAGCTCGGATTCTTCTGAAAACAAAAAGCTTGAAAAGGCTGTGAATCAGGAAATCCAGAATATTTTTTTGAGTGTTAAACCCTTTAAATGATATTGGAGTATGAATGCAAATCTTTTTTATGACTGCAATGGTGAATCATGGACTATCTTAGATTTTCACAGCAGTATTACTTTCTCTTCTGAGAGAGGTTTGAAACAGGCGATTAACCGAAAGATTAATCGTGATTTGGAGAGCGGAAATCTGAGACGTCACTTCGGAACCGGCTCTAGAGTGAATGTAAACGTGTATTGTAAAGAGCTTGGATTTACAGAAAAGCCACTTGCAACTACCCATGTGAATGTATATTGATTTAATGAAAGGATTTAGATATGAGCAAATTCATTGAAGTGACAGCAGGAACAAAAGTATTGATTAATACCGACGAGATTGCTTGCATTGAGCCAACCGAAGATTATAAGGACGGCAAGGAGGTTTGTGTGATTACCCTCATACACACAACAAAGCATAGCGTTGAGGGGCGAAAATTCATAACGAAAGAAAGTTATGAGGAGGTAAAACAAATGATTATTGGAACTAAGTAGTATTGTGTTTAATGTTCTTATTCGGTAGTTTAAAAGCTACCGGATAAGATTAACAAAGGAGAAAATATGAAGAAAATTTTAGCTTTGAAAGAGTATTGGAGCCTAGTCAACGAGATAAGCGACTATCTCAGAGACCATGACACCATTACCACGATAATCAACGGAGTGGAATATGCTGCGTACAAACGCCTAAATAGCGACTATGTGGAGTTTCTGAACAACGAAACGAAGGAAGTCACTTTTATTGATATTATAGACGAGCCAACCGAGGTTTCAAGCCTTTTGGTTCAGTCAGCAGTAAACTCTGGAAGGATGCTCAGGAGAAGGAAGAAGAGGTTCGAGAAAACACCAGAACCATCGAACAGCAAAATTCTACGATTACCAATCAGCGTGGTATTATTGCATCACTCAGCAGGGAAATCAAGCATTTTGCAGCTCGTCTGAAGGCATTGACTACGATGATCAAGAATCTTGAAACTCATAAGGCTGACCTGGAATATGAGGTTGAAAAACTCAATAAAGCCCTTACTACAGGAAAGATTTCTAAGATAGAAGCAGACCCCAAACTGTCACAAATTAATGCCGAAATCAAGAAGACGGAAGGAAAAATACTTGACAAGACGGATAAACTGAAAATTGCAGAAAGCAAACTCCATGATGCAGAACGACGCAAGGCAGAATTGGAAGCGAAAGCCCATGAAACTGAAGAAAAGAGAAGTTCAGAAGAGCAGAAGACTGCGTTGGCTGTTGAAAAAACGGCAAGGGCAGAAGACAGATATCAGGAGATTAGAGCCAAATATAAGGAGGTCGCTCCGGCTGTAAATGTTCAAGTAACTCATGAAATGGAAACCCTAGGATACCATTCCGCGGCTCTTGACATGAAGAACAGACTTTCCAAATACAACGCTTTAAAAGACTCTCTTTCGTATGAACAGAGAGAGTTTCTGGATAAGATAATGGACGCTATTTTCGATGGTTTTGTTATTGTTAGTATGGCCGAAAATGCTGCTACGGTTTGCTCAATCGCAGCTTCACTGTACTTGGGATATCTTGATAATGCTACAAGGATAGCACAAAGCAGTGGCGGTGGACCTGGAACAGGATGGGGAAGCGTGATGATGAGGATGATTTTGCTTTCAGAAGAAGATGCTTCGGGATGGCAATGAAAATGATGAGACCTGGACATCAGCAACGTCGAAAACGTTAGTTAATGCTACTATTATAGGTGGAGCCAAGAAGTCTAAAAATACTTCTTGAAAAGATAGGGAAATATGCACTTTCAACATGGAATAAATGTATGATAGTTGCTCATTTTGAATGTGATTGTGCATAAAAATTGCATTTTAATTGGTAAAAAATGTCGGTTTATATATTATTAATAATATAAATTCTTAAATTTGCAACGTTTTTTGTAATTTTACGCCCAAAAAAGTTTAATCAAAGCAATATTTTGCTTATAAAAATGGGAAAATATGAAATGTATTAAGGTTAGAATAGACCAATTGGGAAGAATCCGGGATTCTGAAATTCTGGTATCTCCTCTTATGGTGTTTTCTGGAGAATCAGGGTTGGGTAAAAGTTACTTGGCTTTATTGTGCCATTACTTTTTCGAATTGTTGATTAATACCAGCAGACTTAATCATTTCTTTGTAGATAACAATATTGATTTTAATATTTTAGCTAAGGATTTTAAAGATGTTGGTACTGCTCTGGAAATAAAAAAACAGGATTTGGAAGCATGGATGGCAAAGGATGCTATTCTTTATCTCCGCTATATGTTGGGATATGATGGAATTTCTGGTCAGATAGAGATAACACTTCCTGAAAGTATTCCTGATACAATGGCTTTTACCTATAAAAATGAGCTAACAGGTTTAGTTGATAAAGAGGAAATTTATACAATATTGTCTCTGGGAAATCTGAGATTCAGAATCCAGGAAAAAACACAATTTGATGAGTCTCCATTTGCTTTCCTGTTGCGTTTTGTGATGATTGATTACATCTTTGGCAATTACCAAATGTTGGATAGTACATTCGTTTTGCCACCATCACGTGGTCCTATCTTGACAGAACAAATCATACCTACTACAGGTATGTATCTAGAGTTTCTTAACGATATGACTGGACTCAATCGTATAAAACCAAGACCTGATACGGCATCAGAAATTGTCTTGAAGTTGTTTAGAACGATTTTGGAAGGAGAAGTAAACAAAGAAGAAACAACATACATTTATACAACAAATGACGCTTCAATGCCTGTGTCTGCAGCAGCAGCTTCTATACGTGAAATAGCTCCACTGCAAATTTTGGCAAAGAAACAGGATGTTAGCAAATGTGCAATCTTAGTGGAAGAACCTGAAGCTCATCTTCATCCTCTCAAGCAACGTATGATGGCTGATATTATTGGTGCTCTTAGTCATAATGGTGCTATAATGCAAATAACTACTCATAGTGATTATTTCCTAAGGAGATTGAACGAGTTGATAATGTTTGCAAAAGCAAAAAAGACTACGGATGATCCAGATAAGCTTAGAACTCTTTCCGAGAAAGTGAATATTGTTGAGGATATGTCTATAGATGAGTCTATAATAGGTGCTTATTTGTTGCGAAAGCAAGCTGATAACACGTCAATTGCCGTAAAGCAAGACATAAGTAATGGTATTCCATTTGCTGCATTTAGAGATGCGATTCTGGACAACATGAATTATCAAGATATTTTAGGAGATTTTTTACAAGATGTCACTGAGTAATACATTTACAACAATATTCGACAAAGCCATAAGTAATGGGCATGCTCGTGAATATGATAACAAATGGATCGTTGAAGAACTGGGAGAAGGTGCTACAATGACCCATTTGGAAGTGACTGCCGATGGTAAGTTCTTGGGATTTGACCAGAGCTTGGTTAAAGGGGTAAAAGACACTACTTCCAAGATGTCTTCTAAATTAGATGATAAGGACTGTGATGGTATTGCTTTTCTAAATGACAATTCAAAGAAAGAACACCTTGTGTTTGCTGAATTAAAATCGGGCTTTGATGTTCAAAGAATCACAAGTGCTTTCCATCAAATAACAATGTCGTTTATCAAAATGCATGCTTGGCTATCACTATGCAAGGATTACAACTTAAGTGAAATAAAAGTTCACTTTATTACAGCCTGTAAGTGTTGCAAGGATAAAAATCAAGAAGATAGTGTCAGACTTCGTATATCTCAAGCCCAACAGCTTGGCAAAGACACGTTTGAAACTAAGTTTTTGAAGCCATTACTGGATAACCATAATATCAAAGTTAAGTTATCAAGTTTTGGTGATATTCAGAAACTTCCGTTCCATGATTGTATATCAGAAAAGGAAGTCAATATGTATCTACAGTTGACAGAAAATTTTCCTGATTCACAAACATCTCTTGCAATTTCTTAAAATAGTAGTAACAAAAACAGACCGACATGAACTTTTGTTCACATCGGTCTGTTTTTGTCATAACCACCTACTTCTTTTATACGTTTTTATCACAAGTGGTGTATAAGGAAATCCTTCTTGGGTCATTTTCAAGCCTTCGCCGTCAAATTGAGTAATTTGAATCTCTGTATCATCCTTGATGTGTTCACTTTCATAAAAGCATGCCAGAACAGAAAAATAAGTGAAGTCATTTGTTCTCCTGCATATCTTGTACCATTGGTCTGGCTCACTTTTCTCTATCAGATACTTATTATTGAGGACACAGATGTTGTCATCAGCCACAATTTCCCATTGTCTTAATGGTCTGTTCCTGAGTCCAGGAATGTTTCTCACATAGCACCAGTCGCCTTCCTTTAAGATGTTCGGATAGCCACGCTTGAACAGGACTGGTCTTGTATAATGTTTCCTATGTGTGATAGGGTCAACCCAATAACTCTCATGATACCAATCATCTTCAACATGCCAAATGCCGTCTTTCTCTATTCTTATCTTATTCTCACACTTAGTATTCCTACGGATCTGTATGGGAAACTTGACTTTATCAACAGGATAAAATTCATAATGCGGATAAGCATTCTTTAGAGCTTCTGCATCATTCTCTCTTTCCTGCTTGTCTTTTTCTGCAAATTCCGCCAGTCCTTCTGGGGAATTGACTTCCACCAATTGACTGCCGATATTCTTCTGCACAAAATATTGTTCATTCTCATCAACATAAAGGCGTGAGCGATCTTTCCTTTCCTGACACATGTACACCTTGTTCGGCTCGTCCCAAGGAATAAACCTATGCTTCCAGCTCAGTCCAGTTCCTACTTGCAGTTCCAGGGTCTTCACCATCAGATAGGTCTTTTCATCAATATACTTCGATTGGATTCTAGGGTACAGCTTTTTGCCATCCTCTGTACAGAAGTCGATGCCCATCAGCTTCACACTTTGTGGTTTATTGGCAAACCACAACCTGTTCCGCAAGTCTATCCATTCCTTCCGACCCACCTTCTTTCTTATATAGCAATAGGCAAAGCTATCGTTGGTCACTTCTATCTTCTTATATTGGCATTCCAATATCATTTTGCCATCCTTATCCTTGATGCCTTTCAGTCCTTTTTCGTCTTCTACAATCTGATAGCCATAGGTATCCATGATCATCTGCTGTTGGCGCTCATGGTTGATAATTTTCATCATTTCCTCATCACCATCCATCAGCACATCCATCCTACAGTTGTGACTATTGACTTGCATACACGCCTCTTGCAGAATGTCCTCCAGAGAAGTACGTCCTTCAAACATACTCTGCCAATCTCTGTCCACAGATGGCAATCCAAACCGCTTATACAGTCCTACATTGTCCAGTATCACGCAGTATTCTTTACCTTCTGCCACTCGCAGTCCACGTCCCACCATCTGCATATACTTTGCCAATGACAGCGTAGGTCTTGCCAACTGTATGAACTCTACATCAGGACAGTCGAAGCCCTCCGAGAAGATGTCCACATTCACCAGTACCTCAATCTCATCGGAAGTATTTAAGCGGAATTTAGGGAAGAGGAGAGCGAGGAAGATTTGAATCTTTCAATAAGTTTTTGTCGTTCAGCAAGCGGTGTCTTGCTCGAAATCGCCACAGCCTTGATGCCATTCTTCCGATAGAACTCCGCAATATGCTCAGCATGTTGAATACTAATAGCATAGACGATACCTTTCTTTCCAGGCACATACTCCTTGATAGTAAGGCATGGTCTTTCGAGTGATGGCTTCACATCCATCACCTCGTTCAGTTCCTTTTGCTGATAGTCACCATCAGCACCTCGTTTCGCAACGAGTCTATCAGCAGCTGGTCAGTACTGTCTGGCTTGATGGAGTAGTTGTCATAAAGACTCAACCGTCCTTCGGCAATAAACTTCTCCATGCTCCATGAGCACAGCAGGATATCAAACAAATCCGTGAATCCCTTACCATTCAATCGATAGGGCGTAGCTGTTAGTCCCAACTTCTTCGCCTTCGGATAGGCATTCATCACCTCAGCGTATGTCTCCGCCAAAGCATGGTGCGCCTCGTCTATCACTATCAACCCCGGCTTCTCTTCCATCTCTCCATAGTGTCTCGACAACCATTGTATCGATGTCACTTTGATGGAGGTGGTTTTTAGGGAAGAGAAGAATCTTTCCAAGGTGTCCTTGATTTGTGAAACGAGTTCACGACGATGGGCTACCACCCACACTTCCTCTTTCAAGAACAAACCTACGAGGGCGGCAAGCAGATACGTCTTTCCCGTTCCAGTCGGCATTTGTACCATGACAGCATCATGAAGTTTGAATGCCTCCTGAACTCTCTTCACCATGTCCTCCTGATAATCAAAAAACTTTATCTTCTTCATTGTCATTTCAAAAAGCAAAAAGCCATTTTGTCCTTTTACTTTTTTACCTTTAAAAGTTTGATTGTCTGTGCTTTTCCCGTAATGCCTGTTACCACGGCGATTCCATTGTCACGAATCTCCACCTTCTCATATTTGGCATCAACTATCACCTTGCCTTTTAATGTCATAATACCCCAATGTCTGGGAATCTGTTCAAAGGCGCAATAGGCACCGACTGGTTGCGCTATACTATGGTAGAGAGGTGGCACGATAACTTTACCATCTACCTTCACACCCCATTTCTTTCCTGCTTGATATAATTCTACATACCCTGCCTCCGACTTCTCTTGCATCAGCAATAACTCCTGTTCCTCTTGCTTTTTCCTGCGCTGCATTTTGCGAGGTTCCACCATACTATAGATATATTCTTTGGATTCCAACCATAATCTAAAGTTTTGGTTATAGAGTCCGGTATATTCCAGACAGAACAAAAAGGTATCAAAGTCTTTTCCTACCTTTGCGACCCAGGAGCCAATCTTTTTGAATCCAGCATCATCATTGCTCACCTTAATATGAGCATTCTTCCAATCGATGGTTTCACCATCATAATAAGCAAGGTCGAGAGTCTTCTTGGAGACATCTACGCCAAAGTAAAGTTCCTTATCCATATTATTGACATTTTAGCATTAAATGGAAACAATAAAACATTTGGCTTGGCGAAAGACTTAATCTATTGATAGTGATATTCTAGTCTTATGGATAGTTCACCTTAACACCCGTTAACTAATTCGTTTAAACTTGTTTCCGAGTGCAAAGGTAAAAGAAATTTGGGAACACATGGAGCTCTCAAGAAGTGTGAAGATGAGATGTTTCAGCGTATATTTAGAAAAGAAATCCTATGTTTTGGTAGGGTTTCTTTTCGCCTTTGATGTTGTCTTGCCTCTGTGGGGATTTGACCCTTTGGTCAAGTTTTCTGTTTGATGTGATTACTGATGGGATATATCTAGGGTTCTATTTTGTTTTTTATGGGGAATACTCCTCACTTTTTATCTTTTCTAGCCGGTAGCCATCACCATAGTCTTTTTACTTTGCAAAGGTATGTGAAGTCCTGGCAGATACCAAACACCACTTTGTTATCGGCTAAGATTCTTTTCCAGCAGACTTCCGCAATCAGAGATTGGGTATTCTAGAAAAGATTCTTGACCGATTGTTTGGCTTACTGCCCCCTTGGACTTCCATTCTTTTATGCACGTAAAAAGGCTAAAGTGATGACGGTTATGCCGGAATGTTTATAAAAAAACTCGGATTCTTCTGAAAACAAAAGCTTGAAAAGGCAGTGAATCAGGAAATCCAGAATATTTTTTTGAGTGTTGAACTTTTAAATGAGACAAGATGGAAGTATTTCTTTTTTATCGTACAGACAATTGGAACTCCCGTGAGAGCAAGGACTTGGTTTACATCGGGACAAACAGGGAGGCTAGTATCAAGAAGCTGATGAAGTTGGAGAGTGAGCCTATTACTGAGGAGCAAGCCGAGGACATCAGACGGATGAACCAAAGTCAGTGCAATAATGTGGGGTATGAGTGGGTAGTGGAGGTTTGGACTCCGAACCATTTGAGTGAGTAACTTTTAAAATGATTTTTTATGGCTAGATTGATTGATGAGGGCATGATAGCCCAGTTGGGTAAGAAGCAAGGATATTTCTTGAAGTACTTTCCTGCAAGAATCCGCAATGTGGGTGAGGATGCCAAGGAAGACAGAAAGCTTATCTATGCGTTCAAGGATGCAAGGGATGATGCTTACAAGTTGGTGGCGCAGATGGTGGATGGCTATTTGAAACGTGAGTATGGCGAGCAGGTGAAGGACATGGTTTTCCTATGTGTGCCAGCTAGCCGTCAGGAGGTAAACAAGAGCCGCTACAAGGAGTTCTGCAAGGAGGTGAGCCGATTGAGTGGTATCAAGAATGGTTATTCCCATCTTATCTTGATGGAAGACCGCTTGGCAGTTCATGAGCGCAGAAGAGGAAGAGAGAAGGAGATTTCCAAGGTGAGCATCATGGATTTTGACAAGCCTTTTTTCAAGGGTAAGCAAGTGCTCATCTTTGATGACATCATCACCACCGGTGGCTCTTATGCCATCTTTGCCGAGGAGGTGGAGAAACATGGCGCTCATGTGGTGGGAGGTTTGTTTTTAGCTAGAACACATTATATATATAAGAAGGTATGAATCAGATTTTCAAAAAGCAGAGCGTTGTCTTCACCGGACATCGCTCTGTTCCAAAGGACAAGGAGCAGGAAGTGAGACAGCAGGTGAGAGGAAAGATAAGGTTGCTTTTCTCGTTAGGTTTCAGAAAGTTTGTTTCGGGCATGGCGTTAGGTTTTGACATGTTGGCAGCCGAGGAGGTTATCAAGCTGAAGGAGGAACTGAAGGGGGTAAAGTTGGTTGCGGTTATTCCTTACAGAGGTCAGAGTGGAAGGTGGGCTCCCTATCAGCGTGAGCGGTATCAGCGTATCTTGAATGAGGTGGATGAAGAAATAGTGCTCAGTGAGGGGTATTACAATGGTTGTCTGCTCAAGCGCAATGACTATATGTTAGCCCATGCAAGTGGCATCATCGCCTATTATGATGGCAAGCCAAAGGGAGGAACTTTCTACACCTGCAGAAAAGCCAGGCTGAAAGGACTGGACATCATCAATCTTTATCGATGAATTTTGAGGGTTTCTCGCCAAAAGGCGAGGAACTTTTTTTGTTTTTTGGGGTATATGAGGGAGTTTCGGGAGTTGTTATGCTAAGATGATACTCCCATTGTGTGCTAAATTAGCCCTGTAATTTTAACATATAAGATGTTTGTAGTTAACATTTGAAAAGGCGCTTCTATCATATCTAGAACATGTCATAAAGTCTTTATATACGGCGTTTTGGGAATTTTATATCTGCTTTTTGGAGCTTCAAAACTTGCATAATAAGGTTTTGTATAAATGTTAAATATATAGTTATATAGCGAAAACTACTACTTTTTAAGTTTTCTTTTTTACTTTTGCACCCAGATTCAGGTAACATATCAATAATCGTATTAGAATAAAATGAAGGTAAAAAAGTTAATTGTATTCGGTATGTCCATGATGGCCATATTGGTTTCCTGTGAGCGACATCCTTCCTTCTCTTCGTCTGAGGAGGCATTACAGGGATGCAAGCAGCAGCTGGAGCTTTTGAAGCAGAAGCAGGATGCGTCCATTGAGGACCTTTCTTCTCTTACCTCTACTTGGCTGGAGGTACGGGATTCTGCCTACAGTAGTTTTGGCAGGGACTCTTCTCTCAACCTCAAGAGTCCGATGGCTGTGGCATATTTCATGGTGTCGGATTCCATACGGGCGGAAATCACCCGTTTGGCGTTTGTCAAGCCTCGCTCGCTTCGTGAGGTGATGTATTTCAAGCTGAACACTGCCATGCAGCGGAAGGTGTTGGAGAAGAGTGCCATCTTCAAGGATGCGGTGAAGTATTATGAGAAACTTGATACTTATCCGCTCTATCCATCATTGAAGACGACGCTTGCTGCCTATGGCAAACTGCTTTCCTCTGCCACGTCGTTCAAGCAGGGTGACGAGCTGATGAACTTCATAGCCTTGGAGGATAAATGCTTCAGGAGTTTGATGAAGTATCTTGCTCAGGTGGATACCGAGACCCTGCAGAAGCTCACCATGGGCACCACCCGGGTGTTTGATGGACTCTACTCATCGGTGGGGGCACAAGTGGATGATGTCAACGACAGAACCATGTTATATCTAAGCATGCGATTCAACCGGCGCATCATTCAGAATGCCTTGGCATGTCAGGAGGATATTTTGTCCAGAAGACGCCTTGGTAACACGCAGCAGGCCAACTACCGATGGATGCTCATCCAGCCTTTCATGGCCATTGACGACTATTCTGCTGCCGTGTTGACTGAGGAGCAAAGAGAGCAGCTTCTTGCCCTCTCAGATGACTTGCCCGGCTTGCTTGAAAGGTTGGATGCCAGAAAACATGTTCGAGACAAGGAAAATAACTTGACAGAGGTGTTGTCGGAGTATTTCCTTAAATCATATCTATCATCAATATTATAATTGCAATCAAATGATTAAGACATTAAGCGACTACAATCTTTTAGAGAGCGAGGAATGGAAGGATTCCATCAATACGCTCTTCCTGGAGTTGCGCAGCAAGCTCCCGGAATTCTTTAAGGAGGTTCCTCTACCTACGATTCCTCATGAGGATTACGTGGAAGTTGTCATACCTGCTTCCAAACAGGTTATGATGGAGGATTTGGTAGAGTGGTTGGAGAAGAAACTTGGGCTTCACATCCTCTATGCTAGCAAGCAGAACTATGGCAAGCTGTTAAAGGCGGCAGCTTATTCCACACCGGTGGATGGCAGTATGTTTATCATTCACATGGGGAGTGAGCAGTATGGGGTCATTGATTCGTTGACGGTTCACTTTTACGACAGTGATGAAACCATGCTTTTGGGCATCCAGCATGTGCTCAGGGATGTTACCAGGGTGCCGGCAGAAGTTCTGGAGTATCAAAAGATGGATGAGATTCTCTCGTTCTTTTTCTAATTTAGCATATCTGTAAAAGATGGTGATGATTGTTTTGAAATGGCTCCTGGCTATGCTGCTTACATCGGTTCCCTTTGTATTCCACTATTGCATCAAGCCTAAGGCTGCCAGCTCTGATAAGTGGCGCAACTTCTATTGTTTCCTGTCTGCCCGAATGCCTTGGCTGAAAAGGAAGGCGCTTGCCGTAAAGGCATGGATCTCCTATGTATATCACAAGATGTATAGAAGTGACAACGGAAGAAAATTCTTTACATTGGTTCTTGTCATTTGTATGCTGGTGTTTCAGGTGGTGGACTTTCATGCTGCCAAGGAAGCCTGTTCGTTTCAGGTGGAATGTGCAGCCAAAGGGAAGGCTTTGAGCCTTACACCTTATAATATAGGATTGCCTGGCATTGATGGTGAGGTTGAACTGGGGCCCAAGGTGTTCATGGAGAACATCCTTTATCCGTTTCAGACCTCTCTCTGGGTTTACATGGTGGCTTTGATGATGATGTTGCTGCTGTTTTCCTATAGGCTTGCCGACAGGGTGTTGGTTGGGATTCATGGGAGCAGGTGCTTGCAAATTCTTCTTGCCTCTCTTGCTATTGTGGTGGCAGTGGTTGATTGTGGACGTGCCTTCCTGATGGGTGAGCTGATCTTTATCCTGCTCATGGCCGGTATGGTTTATCCGTTCAAGCAGCTTCCGCCTGTTCCCGGGATGAAAAGCAGGTGGCGCAGCTTGGGTTCCTGGCCACGGGGAAGGAATGTAGCCTAGGGGCTTTTGAAAGAGCATCACAATCTTCATCTGTCTCTCAGGTAGATTATATAGTTGAATGGTTATATCTAAAAGAAATATTCAAATGGTAAAAGAAAATAGTAGCAGTAGCGAATCGCTTCCGAAGGAGGAGAGATTCGTCATCAACATGTCGTCAGAGCTGATTGCTTATCTCTGTAACGACTATTCGTATCGCAATCCCAACAGATTCTCTCGCTTGAAGGCTTTGCAGGATTTGCTTATCCGTTTCCAAAAGGCTAAGCTCGCTTCCAAGGACATGGATGTCAACATCGCGCAGCTGGTGAAGGCATGGGGATGGAGTCGCCCGGCGGTGCTGGCCTTTGTTGACCAGCTTCAAAAGTATGAGATTCTGGAGGTGTGCAACATGGTAACCAGTAAGGTGGTGCATTTGAAGCCCAGCATCTTCAGCTCCGGGCTTTCTCCAACTCCTGGTGGATAGCCTCTCTTCAGCCCTCTTTCCTGGAAGATGGGCACGATGGATCAATCTAGTTTTCGGCTTCGGTCAGGTGCCCTGCCATATCAGGAAAACTGCTTCTATCGAAGGCTCGTTTTCCAGGGGCGCTTGCGCCGGAAACCGTACTTTTTTACATCAGGGGGGAGCCTAATCCCCGGTTTCATGGCTAACGCTTTGAAACACGGAGCCTTACCTGCCAATTTCTTGGCGACTTCGTGCGGCAAGCCGAGGTAAGCGATTAGGCTTAGGGAAAGTCCCTAAGAACCCTTTAGTCCCTGCTGACAAACAATGGAAGTTATGGCAAAACAAGTACTCGATATTAGAGCCGGAAAAGGCATGACAACCTCTCAGAGCAATGAGTTTCTGCGCAATGCTAATGGTGGCGAGAGGTTGAAACGTTGGAGCGGCAACTATGATTCTACTCGCGAGCACCTGAATTTTGAGATTAAGAAAGGTGGGGTGATTTTTGAGGTGGATAAGAAGACATCTGTCCCCAAAAGAATCAGGATGCTGCTTGAGGAACGAAAAATTTGGGACCCGAACAGGGGTAGGGATCCGCCGTTTTTCCGTACGGTGGCCAATATCATTTTAGGGGGTTCCAGGGATCAGATGCATCGTCTGGCCTTTGGTGACCAGGTGGTGAACCTCAAAAAAGGGGCTGATAACTCTAATATTGTCCGGCATCCGGAGATAGAAGAATGGGCTAAGGACATGTATAAATTTGTATGTGAAAGGTTTGGTGAACAGAATATAGCATCCTTTATCGTGCATCTGGATGAAACCAATCCTCATGCGCATTGTACAATGCTTCCCATTACAGAGAACAATAAGTTTTCCTGGAAGTCCTATTTCGGTGAGTTGAAGACGGATGGTCTCAGAATTTACAGCAGTCTTCACAATGACATCGCTAAGATTAATCAGAAGTATGGTCTAGAGCGTGGTGATAGAATTTCTGAAACCGGAGCCCGGCATCGTTCCACGGAGGAATACCACGCTGAGCTTCGGGAAAAATTAATGAGTGAGAATGAGCAGCTATCTCAAACCATCGAGGGGCAGCAGACAGTCATCAGGGAGCAGCGCGCTACTTTGAGTGGCTTGGAGAAAGACATCAAACATGCCACTGCCAGGTTCAAGGCCCTTCAGACCATGATTGCCAATTTGGAGTCTAAGAAGAATCGGTTGTTGGAGGAGGTTGAGCAACTCAAGCGAGACCGTGATTCCGGCAAGATTAGTGCCGAAGAGGCAAAGATCAGGCTTGATAGGATTCAGAAGGAACTGGAAGAGGTGGATGAGAAAATTGCTGACAAGACTAAAAAACTTCATACTGCAGAGTTACAGCTTGCCCAGTTGCAAACCAAGACCCTCTCGGCTGAGAGAAAGTTTGAAGAGGTACAGAAGAAACTTCAGAAGGAAGTGCCTCTTCTCAGCAAGGCCACCGTTAAGGAAATGCAGCAAATGGGGTATATGATGATGGCCACCGATGCCAAGCACCGGGTAGCCAAATATCATGAGTTCCTCTCTTCGCTTCCTTTTGAACAGAGGCAAGTGGCAAGGCAGACAGGAGACATTCTCTTTGATGGTTCCATAGCAGAGACCATCATGGATAATGCCGTTCAGGTGACTTCCATTGCCGCTGCTCTATATCTGGGCTATCTGGATGCTGCCACTAAGATTTCACAATCCGGTGGTGGCGGTGGCGGACCAGGCACAGGATGGGGAAAGCGTGATGATGAAGATGACCTGGCATTCCGCCAGCGTTGCTTCTTCATGGCCCTTCACATGATGAGACCTTCTCAGAAGGTTCAAAGAAAACGATAGGAGTGGATATACCGTCTGCTCTTTCTCTTTACTTGATTGTTAGATAGTTGATCGGCTTTTGTTTGTAATTTGCATCTTTCATGCCGATGAACTATCTAAGCTTTACCCACCAGAAGTAAGACAGGAAGTAGGCTAGATGATGAAAGTCTTTTGTCATCTAGCCTGTCTTCTTTGCTTTATATTCATATTATCAGTGGTTTGTGCGTCACAGACTTATGACACACCCTCGTTGGGTTATATCTATTGTTTTCATCTGTAGTTTTGAGCATACATCCTCGTTTTTATAATTTTGTCGCATCATAATCCCACCAGGCTTTTTATCGTGTGGGGTGTATATGTAGCGTGTCATGCTTACCTTATATGCAAATGCTATCTTCTGTTTCTGCCAAGGCATGTTGTCTTATGCATACAGTTGCTGCTGATTGCTCTTTGTGGAGCACTGATGTGAATGGTGCCAATGGTGGATTTTCGGCTTTCCTATCAAATTTTAAAGTGGTTGGAATATAGAGCTTTAGAAATGAACCATTATGAACCATTTTTCTGAATCTCGATGTAAGTGATGCAGGAAAATTGTAACTGTCTGATAATCGGAACAGTAGAGAAATGCACTTCATACGCCTCTCAACTTGAAAGCAGAATATCTTATTGAAAATCAATATTTTAACATTTGTAATTTGTGTGTTTACATTTTTTTTAGTATTTTTGCAACGTATTTCTGTGTTTCTCATAGAGAGATGCAGGAGAGTGTGAAGAGTTAAGAACTTATAATATGGCTTTCGCCCTAAGCAGAATGTTTATGAAGTACAATTTGCTAAACACTAGCCTGTTCGCATCATGTATGTGTAAGGTTGAAAGACATAAAAGTATTGAAGATTAGTGGAAGTTAGTCTATTGGTTTTTCAATGCTGTGATACATTTCACAACCCCAATAACTCGGGAAGAGGCATCTTTTCAGGGGAAGCCGAAATATGTCTTGCGACCAAATCTGGTTGGATGTTTGGTTACACTTTTTAACTCTTTCCTTGTGTTTACAATTCAAATTCAAAATCCTGTATGTGGTTTATAGTCAAGACTGATGTTTTTTCAGAGCAGCAATCCATAGATTTTCTGCGTGAAAAATACAATCATATCATCACCGACTTCTATTTTCCTTTAGGAAGAAAAACCTACAAGAACGAAAATGGAGAAGTGAAGGTACGCTTCGTGCCGGTCTTACAGGGAATGTTCTTCATCAGAGTGCAAAATGAAAGGCGTTTGAAGAAGGTTCTCTCTCCATATGGCTATTTTATGTACAAGGGTTTTGAAATGGAACCGCATACTTCCGAACTGGTAGAACGCACCTTCTTTACTAAGGCGCATATTCTAACTGCCGACTGCAAGCAGATATCATTGGACGAAATAGTAAGACATTCAAAAATCCCTGATGAGGATATGGAGACTTTTGTCTATTTCAATGACAGAATAGGTGATGACATCAATGGATTGAGTATCGTCGAAAAGCGTTACAGCGACTTGGTCAAGGAGAATGACACCATCCGTATCCTCTCCGGTCCTCTGGCTGGTCGGGTCGGCGTTATCAAGCAAATCAAGCATAAGGGTAAGAAAGACCGTCATCTTTTGGTTCGCTTTGGAAACAACTATTGTCTCAGTATCTCCAATATCCGCCAGTATGCCTTGCAGATAGAGCATGAGGCTCCTTCTGAATCCGTGGGTGCATGGCGGGCTATTGACCAGATGATCGGTTATCTGCAGATGAAGGAACCTTCGAAAAATGCGGGGGATCTATTACGCAAGCTCTTCATGAATTATCAGAAGAAATTGATCATATATCACAACCGTTATACTTCTGATCTCGCCTACAGTAAGATGATGGCAAACAGGAAGGATGTCCAGCAACAGGAGGTGCTTGAAAACTTAGATGAATCGATGTGGAAGAATTTCCGTATTCTGGCCAACTACCTCCCTTGTGATAATGCAACCCTCGAACAGGGATTGAAGGAACTGATTCCAGATGTTGTGCTCCGTCCGTTCCTCACGCCTGCTTCAGGTATTGATATTGCTGAAGGACAGGGCTACCAGGTATTACAGCATAATGGAATTACGGAATTCATCTTTCCATGCAACCTTCGGGAATTCTTCAGGGGCAAGGAATATGAGGCAGACAAATATGCGCCGGTCTTCGATGAGGACTATGAGTATGATGCTCATTTCGCTCTTTTGAAGACTGTAGAAGGCAAGGTAAAGGCTATCTGTTCATGGGGGGGGTTCTATGACAATTATGCTTCTCAAAGTAAAGATGAAAGAGCTCTGTTCCTATCAGACCTGGAAGCAAAGAAATATTCCCGATTGCTCTACCTGCTTACACAAAGCGACTATCGGTTTGAAAAGATAGATGGAATCGGGGGCTTTTCGCTAGAGACAGGTATTGAATACACTGATGATATGGAGGAGTTGGGGAGAAGAGCTCATGAGTTTTTCACTCTTCATTCTTCTCTCTTCACTTCCCTCACCGCAGCAGCCGTAGAAGTATGGCAGGGAGCGCGTCTTCTGATTTGGCGTAAGTATCTCCAGCGCTACGTCTTGCTTCATAAGGTGCCTGTCATCGACCAGCCTTCTGTCATCACTGTTGATTCCAAGCAGGAAGATGCATTTGCAAAGACTGACGGCAAATCGGATATGACAAAGATAGCCGCAGTTTTGAATGATGCGAAGGAAATCATAGAGAACCATCTGGCAAAGGAAGAAATTGCGTATGCTATATTACGGTTCCTTTCCACCTCATTGGTATTCTCTTCCCATTTTGCAGAAGACGAACTATATAATTATATTACAGATTCATTTCATCCGGACAACACGCTTTCTGAGTTGTTCCATAAAATTGTAGGGAAAATCACTCAGATGGATCACAGTTCTTCAATAGTCAGCCATCTTCACAAAGGAATGGTAGAGTTGCAGGAACAAGATTCGTGGATATACTTCAAGTTCCCATCCTATCTCAAGCAGATTCAGGCGATAGATAAGATGGTAAAAAATAAAGAAGGAATTAAAAATTAATATTATGCAGAAACTGAAACAGGTAATTCTTAGAAAAATTGAATCCAAATTCAAAGATTCTAAGTATGTGGCAGATATTGTGAAAATCAATGATAAGACAGGTTGTGGCGGTCTTCATGGCTATACTGACATCAACGACCCCGCCCTTGATGAATATCGGGATTGGATCAATTTCCATATTAGGATGATGGAGAGCATGAACGCCAGTAAGATGACCCTGACTGTTGGTGAGAATGTTGAACTCTGAAATCAAATTGCATATTCCCCATTCGAGAGGCGACAAGCGCAGAGCGATACTGACATGGGGAACTAATAACACTTATTTGTAAATGGCTACCCATTACTATATTACATTCCATTCTTCGACTTACGATACAGGAAAGAGCTATTCTTCTTGCTTGCAGATTCTCTCGAAAGACAATCTGGTAGCTATAGGAGAAGATATAGCCCTGAAAATCCCGATGTCTTGGTCGAAGGAGAAAATGGCAGATTATATTTCCTCTTATGTCGTATCACATCCCGAAGAAATGGTGGCGATATTAGACGATGAGGAGATAGTTCTGGCACATGATATCATTGCAGGCGGCAAGGGAAATGTTCTATGGAAACGTCACTTGCTCAAATATCACCATCTCAAATGTATGGTTTGGGTAGTGGTTAATACAGCAAACAGAGGCAAGGATGGATTCGTGATGCTGGATGAGATAAGTGAGGCGTTTACTCCCTATATTGAACAACGATATGGTGCTGCTAAGGAAAATATGAAGAGTGCCAAATCAAAAGCATCCCCATCTCGTTTTTATCTCAGAGACCTGAAATCAAAGTTGGATAACTTGGATATAGACCAACTCAAGTATCTTCATCTTCTCTTTGAGATGAACTACATGGACGATAGTGACTTCTGGTTTCGTGATGAATGGTTCGAAGATGGTTACCATGATTGCTTCTATGATTGGTATCATAATGGTTGTAAGGAAACACCGTATGATTTGAATCAGATGGTGTTTGAAATCCTGGAAGAGTGGAAGGAACGAGGCTATAAGAGATACCGTCCAGCGATGGATAGTATCAGGGATTGGTGCAGTCGCAAATGGACTCAGTTTGAGTCTGAGCATCAAGCCGAAGTTTCTGCCGCATATGATGCAGCAATAGTTCATGATGATGAAAAAGAGATATCCAGAGGCTTGTATCCGTTTATTCATCATGTACATGAATATATCCGCAACAAGCAATATCAGGAAGCCATTTCTTTAATCTTCTGCCTGTTCGACCAATTAGGTAAAGCATGTAGAAAACATCAGAATTGGTTTGAGTCATATTGGTGTGGTGGAGTTCAGGCAAGTGTTGTTCTATTCTTAGATGTACTACGCCATCTGTACTGTCATTTGCGCAAACATCCGGATATTCCCCGGCAGACAAAGGAAGCAATGGATATTCATCTGTTGCTGACCAATAAGCACCATCGTCTCTTTGGTGACCTGGAGTTAGCTTGGGGCGATTCTCGTATGGAGGATATGCTCTCTGATGAAAGTTCCTATTGCGACTATAGCAATATGGAAGATGAGCTATGTGGGTATTTGGAGAGGATGATAGGGAAAAGTCAGCCCCAATAGTGATGTGAGATTAAAGGGGTATGTGCTGTAACAATAGGATATGTTCCTAAAAGTTTCTTACAAAACAAGATTAGAGCATATGGAAATGTTTGATCTTAGGCAAGTGATACCGACGAAGAAAAGTACCTCGCCAGTAACAGAGTATCTGTTGGAAATTACAACCACGGATCATGACACTGGTTTGCCAAAAGTCTTTCGCTATACGGATTTGTACCATCCTGACAAGGATATTCCATTGGCTTCAATGGTGAATATCATTGTGGACAATCCCGCAGAATCAAGAAAACGGGAAAGGACAAATTGGTAGACTTACTAGCCCATAGATGGCAGCTGGCAACAGTTACTGCTTGGGCATAAAATCAAATGATTTTTCTTAAAAGATAATAAAAAAGTATTCATTTTATGGCTTAGCGTATCTAAAGTGACCGCTTACTTGTGATGGGTACTTCTACGCCCAATTAGGCGAGAGACTTTACGAAGGCAAAGTGGCAGAATATATACTGGACTTAGCTAAGGAAACGGCTCAGACATGTATGGAGCAACAGATCGCCTATTCTAGTTTTGATGAAAAGCAAAAGCAGGTGATGAAAAAAAAACTTCATGAATGGGCAGATACAGTGATGCAGGGGTTCAAGAAACGTTTGCGTGAAAGCGGAAGATTAATATAGAAATATACGGCAGGTGAAGTGCCTTTATTAAGCAACTTTTCGTTTTTTATAGATAACAAAACAATAAACATATAAATCATGTTTAATCTCAGTAAATTCATAGGTCAGTATGTGACCAAGCGTGAAACAAGTATGTTTGCTCAGGATATCGAGGCAAACAAGGAGAAACTTTCTGCTGAAATCAAAGGCAAGAAAGTTTGTGTAATTGGTGGAGCCGGTTCTATCGGTTCTTCATTCATCAAGGCAGTACTTCGCTTTGAACCACAGAGCGTAGTCGTTGTTGACTTGAATGAGAACGGATTGGCAGAATTGGTTCGTGATGTGCGAAGTACAGAAGGACTTTATGTACCTGATGAGTTCCGTTGCTACACCCTCAACTTTGCAGATCCAATCTTCGAACGTATTTTCCGTGAGGAGAAGGGTTTTGACATTGTAGCCAATTTCTCTGCCCATAAGCATGTACGTTCAGAGAAAGATAAGTATAGTGTTCAGGCGCTCATTGAGAATAATGACATCAAGGCAAAGAAACTGATGGATTTGCTTTGCGTTTACCCACCAAAGCATTTCTTCTGCGTATCTACAGATAAGGCTGCTAACCCAGTTAATATCATGGGTGCTAGTAAGCGTATTATGGAAGATCTGGTGATGGCTTATAATGAGCACTTCAAAGTAACCACAGCTCGTTTTGCTAATGTCGCATTCTCTAACGGTTCCTTGCCTGATGGTTGGATTCATCGTTTGCAGAAGAAACAGCCATTGGCTGCCCCTTCTGATGTGAAGCGCTATTTTGTATCTCCTGAGGAGTCTGGCCAGATTTGTATGTTGGCTTGTATCCTTGGTAATGGCGGTGAGGTATTCTTCCCTAAGTTGGGTGAAGAGCAGATGCTTACCTTTTCATCTATCTGCGATGACTTCGTAAAGGCAGAAGGCTTCAAAAAGGTGGAGTGCAAGAATGATCCTGAGGCAAAGAAGTATGCTGCAGATATGGATTACGAAAGTGATAACTATCCTGTTGTTTACTTCAAGAGTGATACCACAGGTGAGAAAGCTTACGAGGAATTCTATGTTCCTGGTGAGAAAATCAATATGACTCGTTTCTCGGCACTCGGTGTAGTTGAGGAGACAACCCGTCGTCCAATGCCAGAGATTAACCAGTTCTTTGATGAGTTGGAGGGCATCTTTGCTGAGCCAAACTTCACCAAGGCTGAAATCGTGACATCAATCAAGAAGTTTATACCTAACTTCGAGCATGAGGAAAAAGGTAAGAACTTGGATCAAAAAATGTAATTTTCAATAAAATGGCAGATTTTAAGAAAACGATAGACTTTATCAAGTCAGTTTTTGGCAACCAGGAGTTTACTCCGTTGGCTGTTCCTGTTTTTGCAGGTAATGAAAAGAAATACCTCAACGAATGTATCGATACAACCTTCGTTTCATCCGTAGGTAAGTTTGTAGATCGCTTTGAGGAGGATATGGCAAAATACACAGGTGCCAAGAAGGCGGTGGTATGTGTAAGTGGTACCAATGCCCTTCACATGAGTTTGTTGCTCGTTGGTGTAAAGCAAGATGATGAAGTATTGACCCAGGCTCTTACTTTCATTGCAACCTGTAATGCATTGAGCTATATTGGAGCTCATGCCGTATTCATCGATGTGGATCGTTCAACAATGGGACTTTCTCCTGATTCTTTGAAGGCATGGCTTGAGAAGAATGCAGAGGTTCGCAAGAACACTCGCAAGGGAGAACTTCCAAAAAGTAAGGACTTTGCTTTCGAAGAGGATGACTTGGCTTGCTATAACAAGAATACCGGTCGTCGTGTCAAGGCATGCGTTCCTATGCACTCATTTGGTCATCCTGTCCGCATTGATGAGATTGCAGCTATCTGTAAAGAGTGGCATATCGAACTTGTAGAGGATGCGGCAGAGAGTATCGGTTCTACTTTCAAGGGACAGCATACAGGTACGTTTGGTAAGATTGGTGCGATTAGCTTCAATGGTAACAAGACTATCACTACTGGTGGCGGCGGTATGATGCTCTTCAATGATGAGGAGTTGGGAGCATACGCAAAGCATATCACCACACAAGCGAAGATTCCACATCGTTGGGAGTTCCGTCACGATCATGTTGGTTACAACTACCGTATGCCAAATATTAATGCAGCTATGGGATGTGCCCAGTTGGAAAACATTGACAAGTATGTAGCAAGCAAGCGTAAGGTTGCTGCTGAATATGAGGAGTATTTCAAGAATGTACCAGATATCGAGTTCTTCGTAGATTCTCCAAATACAGTTTCCAACTATTGGCTCAATGCTGTTATCTTGAAAGATAAGGAGGCACAGATTGATTTCCTTACCCAGACAAATGATAATGGCGTAATGACTCGCCCAATCTGGGAGTTGATGAATCGCCTGCCGATGTTTGAGAATTGTGAGAACGATGGCTTGGAGAATACCATCTGGTTTGCAGATAGAGTAGTGAATATTCCAAGTTCTGTTCGACCTTCTGATTTGCCAAAGGAATAATGAAACGTCCATTAATTCTAATCGGAGGCGGTGGTCATTGCAAATCTGTGATAGAAGTCGCTGAGAGTGCTGGCTATGAAATCAAGGGAATCCTTGATATGCCGGATGAAGTTGGTAAGGTTGTTCTTCCTGGTCATAAGGTTATTGGAACCGATGATGATATTCCTCAATATGTTGAGGAGTGTGATTTCGTTATAACTGTTGGCTTCATCAAAAATCCGACCCTCAGAATCAAACTATATAATAAGGTGAAGGCGGCTGGAGGCAGATTGGCAACAATCATTGCCTCTACCGCTCATGTTAGTAAATATGCAGAACTGGGCGAAGGTACTGTCATTATGCATCAGGCATTCGTTAATGCTGGTGCAAAGATAGGTGATAATTGCATTATCAATACTTTCGTTAATATAGAACATGATGCAGAAGTGGGTAATCAATGCCACATCTCGACAGGAACCATGGTCAATGGTGAATGTAAGATTGGAGAGAATTGTTTTATCGGATCTCAATCCGTTTGTGCCAACTGTATCGAAATCGCTTCTGATATTATCGTGGGAGCTGGTTCTGTAGTACGTAAGTCTATACGTGTGAAGGGAATTTATGCAGGAAATCCTGCTATCCTTAAAATTAAAGCAAAATAGCATGAGCAACCATACATTAATAATTGCAGAAGCTGGTGTCAACCATAATGGTTCCTTGGATATAGCCAAGCAACTTATAGATGCAGCTGTTGATGCAGGAGTTGATATAATCAAGTTTCAAACCTTCAAGGCAGATAAACTTGTATCAAAAGATGCCAAGAAAGCTGAATATCAGAAGAAGAATATAGGTGATGGTGATGATTCTCAGTATCAGATGCTCAAGAAATTAGAACTGTCTGATGCTGATCATCAAGAACTTGTTGCCTATTGTCATCAGAAAGGTATCCGTTTCTGGTCTACAGCTTTTGATTTGGAAAGTATTGATTTCTTGCATTCTCTTGGTTTGGGACTTTGGAAAATTCCATCAGGTGAAATTACTAACTATCCATTCATCAAGAAGATTGCTCTTCTTCATGAGCCGGTCATCATGTCCACCGGAATGTGCGATGAAGAAGATATCAGAAATGCGATGGAAGTATTGTTAAAGAATGGTTTGACAAAAGAGCAAATCACTATCTTACATTGCAATACTCAATATCCTACACCTATGAAGGATGTCAATTTGAAGGCTATGCTTACCATCAAACAGGATTTTGGAACAGTAGTAGGTTATTCTGACCATACCCAAGGAATAGAAGTTCCTATTGCTGCAGTAGCTCTCGGCGCACAGGTCATTGAAAAGCATTTCACTCTTGATAGAAATATGGTTGGTCCTGATCATAAAGCCTCTTTGGAACCGCAAGAACTTAAGGCTATGGTTCACGCTATCCGTAATATAGAGCAGGCTCTGGGAACCGGTATAAAACAGGTTTCAGATTCAGAACGTGCCAACATAGCTGTAGCTCGCAAGAGTATTGTGGCAAGTACCTTTATAAAAAAGGGTGAAACATTATCCGATGATAACTTAGCAGTTAAGCGTCCTGGCACTGGTATTACACCTATGCGTTGGGAAGAAATTGTAGGTACAAAGGCTATTAAAGATTATCAACCAGACGAACAAATACAATTATGAGAAAGATTTGTTTTGTAACTGGCACTCGTGCTGAATATGGTTTGTTGAGTCGTTTGATGAGATTAGTCAAAGAGGATAAAGATTTACAGCTTCAAGTCATTGCCACCAATATGCACCTGATGCCTGAATATGGAGAAACCTATAAAGAGATAGAGAAAGATGGATTTACTATAGACAAAAAGGTCTATATGCATAAACTATCTGATGATGCCCATGGAATTATTTCATCAATGGCAGAAGAGATGCAAGGTATGAATGATGCCTTGTCAGAGCTTAAACCTGATATTCTCGTACTCTTAGGTGATAGATATGAGATTCTTGTTGCTGCTCAGGTAGCGTTGATTCATCGTATTCCTATTGCTCATATTCATGGTGGAGAAGTTACTGAAGGTGCATTCGATGATGCCATCCGTCATTCAGTGACAAAGATGTCATCTTTACATTTTACTTCTTGTGAAGAATATCGCCATCGAGTTATTCAGATGGGTGAACAACCATCTAGAGTTTTTGATGTAGGTTCTTTAGGGGTAGAAAACATCAAGGCAGTTCCTTTGATGACGAAAGATGAACTTGAAGCATCCTTGGATTTCAAGATAGATACACAAACAATTCTTGTTACTTATCATCCTGTTACCCTTGGTGGTGATCCTGCTAAAGACATTCGTGAGTTTTTGGATGCTTTAGATCAGTTCAAAGATTTGAAAGTAATCTTCACTATGCCAAACTCTGATACAGGAAGGGATGCTATAGCTTTGGCTGTAGAGAATTATGTGGAGAAGCATTCTAATAGTGCAAAGGCTTATACATCTTTGGGATTAAAGCGCTATCTTTCGACCCTTCAGTTTGTAAAGGCAGCAGTTGGCAACTCCTCTAGTGGAATCATTGAAGTTCCTTCATTTGGTATCCCAACCTTAAATATTGGAGATAGACAGAAGGGAAGACTTGCCTCTAAGAGTGTTGTTAATTGTGGTACTTCAAAGGATGAGGTAATAGCAGGTCTTAAGCTTTGTTTATCTGAAGAGATGCAAAAGGCAGCAAAGACTTATGAAAATCCGTATGCCAAACCAGATACAGCTAACTTGATATATCAGGAACTTAAAAATGTTGTGTTGGCTGGTTTGAATTTGAAAATTTTTTATGACTTATAATATATGAAGGTAATAGTAATAGGCCTTGGATCAATGGGCAAACGTAGAATTCGTTTGTTGAGTGAGCACAAGGATGTTGAGATTTATGGAATAGATACTCAAGAACAACGTTGCAAGGAAGTTGAAGATAAGTTTGGTATCAAATGCTTTGCTAGTATCGATGAAGTTTGTAAGGTAGAACCTGTCGAGGCCGCCATTATCAGTACTTCACCGCTTTCACATGCCGCCATTATTAAGGACTGTCTGAATCATAATCTTCATGTCTTTACAGAAATCAATTTGGTTCAGGATGGCTATGATGAGAATATAGCTTTGGCAAAGAAGAAAGGTAAGGTTCTTTTTCTCTCTTCCACATTCTTATATAGAAAAGAAACACAGACCATCATAGAGAAAGTACATGAGGCAAAATGTCCTGTTAATTACATCTATCATGTTGGTCAATATCTTCCAGATTGGCACCCTTGGGAGAGCTATAACAACTATTTTATAGGTAATCCACGTACTAATGGCTGTCGAGAGATTATGGCAATTGATTTGCCTTGGATAGTTACGGCATTTGGTCCTATAAAAAATGTTTGTTCGATGAAGAGTAAAAATACTCAACTCAATATTGATTATGACGATAATTATCTCATCATGTTGGAGCATGAGACTGGCGCAAAGGGTGTCTTTGCTGTTGACGTAGTTTCTCGTAAGCCATATCGCCATATAGATGTTTATGGAGAAGAGCTGCAATTATCTTGGAATGGTACAGCCGATTCTCTGAATGAGTATCATATTGAGACGAAGAAAGAGGAGAATATCACATTTGACGATGCATCAGAGCATGTAGATGGTTATGCTGCATTTATCACAGAAAATCCTTATCGAGAGGAGATTAATGCCTATTTAAAGCAGATTGCAGACTATAATTATAAACCTGCATGGAACTTTGAGAAAGATAAGGATTTGCTGGATTGGATAGATGTTATAGAAAAATAGCTCACGTCTTTTAAAGCTTTAAAATATGAGACAATATAAAATAGCTTTTATAGGTCTAGGTTCAATTGGTAAGCGACATTTCAATAATGTATGCACTTTCCTTGAAGAACGAGGTGATTGCTATGAGATAGATTTGTATCGTAGTAACTTATTACATGAGTTACCACAGGAAATTGTTGAGAAAGCACATCAGCAAATCTTATATGAAGCACCGGTTGCAGATGGTTTGGTGTATGATGTGGTATTCATTACCAATCCAACTTCCATGCATTATGATACAATCAGAAAGTTTATAGGTCATGCTAAATCGTTCTTTATTGAAAAGCCTATCTTTGATTCTACTGATGTAGATGAAAGCATACTTGATAGCTTGAAGGGTATTCCAGCATATGTAGCTTGCCCATTACGTTATAATCCGGTTCTTCAATATGTGAAGAATCATATTGATTATAGTAAGGCGATTGCTGTAAGAGCTATATCTTCAAGTTATCTTCCTGATTGGAGACCTGGTCAGGATTACAGAAAATGCTATAGTGCTCATCGAGAAATGGGTGGAGGAGTTGGGATAGATCTGATTCATGAATGGGATTATCTTACTCATTTTTTCGGAATGCCTAGCAAAGTGTTTTCTATCCAGGATCAGATTTCTTCATTGGAAATAAATAGCGACGATATAGCTATCTATATAGCAAAGACTAAGACTGCAACCATAGAGCTGCATCTTGATTACTTCGGTAGAAAGACTTTGCGTGCCTTGGATTTATTCCTCCCAGAAGATACGGTTCATTGTGATATTGCAGAAGGTACTATTCATTATCTAAAAGAAGGAAAAGAAATCGTTCTGAATGCTGAAAGAAATTCATTTCAACTGGCAGAAATCAAACATTTCTTTGATATCATTGATGAAAAGATAGAGAATGACAGTGATGTACGTCATGCTTATCAGGTACTGAAATTAACAAGAGGTATTATTTAAAGAAGATATAATATGGATATTTTATTTACACTCTGCGGCAGAGCAGGCTCAAAAGGAGTAAAAGGTAAGAATGCCAGAGACTTTCTTGACATTCCTTTAGTATGGTATTCAATGGCAGGTATTTGCTTGTATATTAAGAAATACATAAAGCCTGAAGATCATGTTGATATTGTTTTAAATACCGACAGCAAGGATTTGATGGCATTGGTAAAGCAAGTCAATGCACTCAACGTTAGTGTGTTTGAACGTGATGAGAGCTTGGCTGGTGATCGTGTTCCTAAGGTTGCTGTTATTTTAGATTGTTTAAAGCGAGCAAAGAATTTATTTCATAAAGAATATGATATTGTTGTAGATTTGGATATTACTTCTCCACTTCGCACTGTACAAGACATTAAGAATGCCATTGACAAGAAGGCTTCTCGCAATGATGTTGACGTTGTTTATTCTGTAGCTCCATCTCGTCGTAACCCATATTTCAATATGGTGAAAGAAGAGAATGGTTTCTTTTGTAAGGCTATAGCTTCTAATTTCACAACTCGCCAGGAAGCTCCTGCATTCTATGATATGAATGCTTCAATTTATGCTTATTCTCCAAATGCACTGGAAACTAAGGAACAGGCGACTTTCTTCAATTCCAATTGTGATGCAGTGGTAATGGCAGATACTGGTATTCTTGATATTGATTCAGAGGAGGATTATGAGTTGATGCAGGTGATAGCCAATTATCTCTTTGAGAAAAAGGAAGAATATAAAGAAGTAATAGAATTAGCTAAATGTTGGAAATAATGGAAAAAGGTATTGTTTATATATGTCATCATATTGACACAGAAGGTCCTTTATGGGAAATTATAGAAGAGTTGTTCAATCGTTTGGATTTAATCTTCGGTATTCAACTGGAGCCAACTTATGAAAATCTCAAATTATTGCAGGAAGGTAAGATAGAGGTTCCTGATGAAATTAAGGAGAGTTTAGCATTAACCGTAGATCCACATACTGTTGGTTTTAAGCGCAATTGGGGCATGATAGAAGAGATGCTCTATCGAATTATGAGTAAGGATTTCCGAAATCAGATGCTAGACTCCTTCGGAGGAGGTTGGGTTTATAACTGGCATATAATGGATCATGTTGGTTTTGGTAATGTTAATCCTCGTCATAGAGATTATGGCTATCACAATGTACTTGATTTTTATAAGTACATGATTAAAGTTACAGGTTCTGATATGGATGCTATTCATTGGCATTTCCATCCTATTCCTTTCCGAAAGGAAGCTAATATCCCTGCCACTTCCTATGATAATTCTATGCCTGTCATTTTGGATATTATCACACATCGTTTGCTCGATCGTGATATGTTCCCTGTTGTTAACCGTGCAGGTTTCCATACAGAAAGAATAGATGCAAACTTCTTCTTGGAGCAGTGGATGCCATTTGACCCATCTTGTCAGTCTGTAGATGCAGATCATCAGCCTACCGGTCAAAGAGATTTGGTAGATGGTAGATATGGTGATTGGAGAAACGCACCTTCAGACTGGAGCCTTTATCATCCTGATTTTTATGATTGGCGTAAGCCTGGTAATATGCATAGATGCTTAGCTCGCATCTTGAATATGAAATCTCGTCATCGTAATATTACGGTTGAAGAGATTGAGAAAGCCTTTGTTAAAGCAGAGAATGGAGAAAATGTATATTTAGGAATTACTGATCATGATTGGCGTGAGATGTCTGTTGAAGTTGATGATTTCCGCGAGAAGCTTCAAGTAGTAATAGAAAGACATCCTGATGTGAAATTTAAGTTCTCAGAAACTGTTGATGCTTTCCGTCATGTAATAGGATATTCAAAAGAAGAAATAGAAAAGAATAAACTATGTTTGAAAGCCACGATGAAGGAAAATATTCTTCATGTAGAGGTTCAGAATGGAGAACTCTTCGGTCCTCAGCCATATTTAGCTATCAAGACAAAATGTGGTGAATATTTCCATGACAACTTCGATTTTCAGGAAACCGGTAAGTCTTTTAGTTATGTATTTGATGCATATACAATACCTGTTGATCAACTGGAGTGTGTAAAGGTTGCAGGAAATGACAAATATGGCAATCAGTGTATTGTTGATGTTGAACTCTAGTAAATAGTGTCGATGAATAAATTTGATAAATATATCATCAATTCTTCAGAAAGCATTCTATCTGCATTGAAGTGTTTAAATTGCTTTGATGCGGAGGATGCTTTGACCCTTTTTGTTGTTTCTAATGAAGGAGAATTGAAGGGTACTTTGACAGATGGAGATATTCGCAGAAGTCTTGTTTCTGGTATAGGTTTGGAACAATCAGTCCTGGATATTGCAAATAAGCAATATATATATTTGCAGGCTGAGTGTATAGATATTAAGAATATTCATAAATGCAAGGATTTAGGAATTTCTTTGTTACCTGTAATAGATGCAGATAAGCATATAGTTGACGTTCTTAATTTCAAACAACAGAAGTCTCTTTTGCCTGTAGACGCAGTTCTTATGGCAGGTGGCAAGGGTGTTCGCCTTCGTCCATTGACAGAGACAACACCAAAGCCTCTCCTCCCTGTAGGTGGTAAATCTATTATTGATTACAATATTGACAGCTTGATGGAGAATGGTATCAAGCATATCTCTGTTACGGTCAATTATCTTCATGAGCAGTTGGAGGAGCATTTTGCGGAACCTGTGAATGGCGTAAAGATTGATTGTATCAAAGAGCCACAATTCCTGGGAACAATGGGCGCAACTCAGTTTGTTACCAAGTTCTATAATGATGTGGTACTTGTAATGAACTCCGATCTCTTTACAAACATTGATTATGAGGATTTCTATCTTCATTTCAAGGAACATGATGCTGACATGTCTGTAGCAGCAGTACCATATTCCATTTCTGTACCTTATGGAATTTTTGAATTGGAAGGCAGAAATATCAAAGGTGTTAAGGAGAAACCTATATATAATTACTTTGCAAATGCAGGTATCTATCTCATTAAACGTGAGCTTTTGGAGAATATGCCAAAAAATACCTTTTATAATGCTACAGACTTGATGAATGATGCGGTAGCAGCTGGCAAGACCGTTATCCGTTATCCGATTACAGGTTATTGGCTTGATATCGGTAGTCATGAGGAGTATAAGAAGGCGAATGAGTTGGTAAAGCATATTAAGAAATAGTTCATATGCTGAAGAATACAAAGAATATTATTAATGAAAATAATAAATAAAGTAGTATCAATAGCCAATGCTTCTTTCAAATAAATCATGGCGAGTACATACATCGCTAAATTAATTTTCGACATGTGTCGTAGTATACTGAACCCCGAAAGTTAATTAGTTATACTATCAAAGAACTATTTGGCTAGCAGCGTAAAGCCGCTTAGCCTTTATTTTAAATTTTAATATCTATTAATTAATGTTCATAAAACTAAATAGGGGGGGGTATGAGCCTCTCATTGATTACTTAAAAGCAATATGCATCATCATGGTCGTAATTAGTCATGGAATAAGCGGTCACAGGGATGTTCTTCTTTATCCATTTTGGATAGATCAGGCAGTACCTATCTTTCTTCTGATACAAGTGTTTCATGCCTATAAACATGATACGGTGAATTATCCTTCATTCTCAAAATTATGGTGTCGTATAATGAAACCTTTCCTAGTAATACAATGCTTGATGGTGGTTTATTATTTAATCCGATATTTTTTTAAGGATGAGGATTTTATGAAAAGTATGCTGCTTTTGGTAAAAAGTGGAGGAAAAGGACCTGGATCCTATTACTGTTGGATTTACCTGCAATTTGCAGTTTTACTACCGCTATTTTCTAAATTGGTTAGAAATCGTTATGCTGCAGCTTATTTTATAGGTTGTAGTATTGGAATTGAGGTTATCTGTTCCTATGTAGATATGTCCGATTACATTTATAGACTGCTATTTCTACGATATTTCTTTTTGATATACTTAGGTTATCTTTGGGTTAGGAGAGGTATAGTTCTAAATAAGATAAATATCCTATTTAGTATCATAAGTATCACGGCTATAGGATTACTTTATTATGGAAAGTCTTTCGGCTTGACAGGAGAATATGAACCCCTTATCTTTACTACCGATTGGACTATATTCCATTGGTTTTCTTATTTTTTACCTTGGTCATTTCTTTCTTTCTTCATCTGTAAATCGTACAAGAAAGTAGAAGGTACTAAAATTGGAGCAATATTGCTACTTGTGGGGAAACGCTCTTTTGAGATATTTTTGTTCCAGATGCTGGTATTCCAAGTCTCACCTCTTCCTGGTAAGATAAATTTTATCCTGAGTTTTCTGCCTTTGTTGGTATATGAACGTTATACAATAAAAGAGATTATTTTCACAAAAACAAAATGAGTATAAAAGATTATTTGAGGTTGATTAAAAACTTCATCAGTTATTACTTTTATGTGTTTCGAACACGTAATGTAGATTTTTTGTAATTACGAGAAGTTAGCCCGACCATGTTCTGTTTTTGTAGGTTTGACTTTGATGTTTGGTCTTTTAGACAATAAGTGCTATAGCAATTGAAAGGCGATAGGAAGGCTATGGGCGATAAGTTGGATTCTCATAATAGGATAGCATGGTACTCCACTTTAACGGGACAGTAGTGTCTCAAAAACTTAAGTTTTATGGAAGAAAGAGAATTGATTATATGTAACTCTAATATGTTTGTTCCTTATGTAATGACAGAATGTCTAAAGAATAAGACTAAACGATATGTAGTAGCTTCTGATACACCCAATATTAATCAATTTTTTGAGTTGTTTAATTTTGATAATGTCATACAATTAGCATATTCTACAGGTAAGGTATCTGTTATTTATAAGGAAAAAAAGAAGATGAAATCTTTTCTAGCAAATTATAGAATAACAAAAGTTGTTTTTTATCATGCAGAGTTTGGCGAATTAGCCAATTGGCTTCTCTTGAAATTTGCAAAGAAAGGAGTAAGTATTGAATATCATAAGGTTTTTGATAGTATACCTGTACCAAAAGCAAAATGGTATCAAGGTTTAAAAATAAAACTCAAACAATGGTTATGTTTCAATTATTTTCCAGATGTGTTGGATGATGGAACAAATCTGTTTCCTTCTTTACCCAATAGCTTTTTTAAGCGTTTAAAGGCAGTTTCTATTGAATCAAAGATTGATAGAGCTTTAATTTGCAATGCAGTAAAAAGTTTAAATGATAAGCTTAATATCAAAGGTAACGTATTGTTTGTTAGCGGATCTGTAGTTGCAGAAAATCTTGTTTCAAAGGAAGATTATGAAAACAGCATCAATGAGATAATCGATTTTATTGGGACTGAAAATGCTACTGTAAAAATGCATCCACGTTTCGATGATATGATAGGAAAAGAACGAGAGCTTAATGAAATACCAAAGTATATTCCAGGGAATGTTATTTTAGATGCTTTTGATATATACATAGGTTATTTTAGTACGTTGTTGGTGGAGGCAGCTCAGAATGGTAAAAAGGTAATATCCACCTTATACCTTATGAAACCTCAGAATGAGGCATCGCAGCAGAGATTTTATGAATATTTGGAAAACAGATTGAATGGTAAAGGCATTATTTATTTTCCAAAGAACTTGCAAGAATTATTTAAGTTATTAACAGAATATAAAAACAATTCGTCAAAATAAGCAATTAGATATGGCAAAAACAGTTTATTTAGGCATGATTGGTGATATCATGCATCCGGGTTACATTAACATCATCAATAAAGCCGCTGAATACGGCGAAGTGATGGTGGGTTTGTTCACAGACAAGGCGATTGCTAATCATCGCCGTCTCCCATACCTTACTTGGGAGCAGAGAAAAAATGTTGTTGAGAACATCAAGAATGTTTCAAGAGTCGTACCACAGGATGATTGGAGCTACATTCCTAATCTTTGTGAATACAAGCCTGACTATATTATTCATGGTGACGATTGGCAGAGTGGTCCAGAGAAGTACCTTCGTGATGAGGTATATAAAACAATGGAGAAACTTGGTGGCGAGGTTATTGAAATTCCATATACACAGAATATTTCTGCCTCAGGTATCAAGCAGGAAATTGATGCACTTGGTGTTACACCACAAATGCGCCTTTCTTCTCTCCGTCGTCTTATAGCTGCAAAACCTATTGTGCGTATCCTTGAATCACACAATGGCTTAACAGGTCTTATTGCAGAACATACTAAGGTTGAAGTAAATGGTCAAGAGCGTGAGTTTGATGGTATGTGGGCATCTTCGCTTACAGACTCAACTTCTAAGGGTAAGCCAGATATCGAAGCTGTCGATTTGACGACACGTCTTCACGATTTGAACGACACATTGGAAGTAACAACAAAGCCTGTTATTTTTGATGGTGATACAGGAGGTAAGGTTGAACATTTCGGCTTTACAGTACGTACACTCGAACGTTTGGGTATTTCTTGTGTAATCATTGAAGATAAAGTCGGTTTGAAGCAGAATTCCCTTTTTGGAACAGATGCAGTACAGACACAAGATACCATAGAAGGATTCCAAGCTAAGATTCGTGCTGGTAAGGAAGCACAGATTACTCGTGACTTCATGATAGTATCTCGTTGTGAGTCGCTTATTGCTGGTAAGAGTATTGAAGATGCACTTGAGCGTTGTCATGCTTATGTTGAAGCAGGAACAGATGGTATCATGATTCATTCTAAGGAAAAGTCAGGAGAAGATATCAAGGAGTTCTGCCAGCGTTTCCGTGAAACGGATGATTATACTCCAATTATTGTTGTTCCAACAACTTATAATCAATTTACAGAAGAGGAGCTTGCTTCTTGGGGTATCAATGTGGTAATTTATGCAAATCACATGTTGCGTTCTGCTTATCCTGCTATGGTGAAATGTGCAGAAACAATACTCCGCACAAGTCGTTCGCTAGAGGCATCAGAGCAGTATTGTATGCCAATCAAGCAGATTCTTAATCTTATTCCTGGAACAAAGAAAAAGTAATAATTATGGTTAGACCTGAGTTTTTTGTAAAAACATTGAAGGATAATGGCATAGATTTCTATGCAGGCGTTCCTGATTCCTTGCTTAAAAATATCTGTGCTTATATCACAGACAATCTTCCTGCCGATCATAATATTATTGCAGCCAACGAGGGTGGTGCAATGGGTATAGCTGCGGGTTATCACCTTGCAACTGGCAAAATACCTGTTGTATATATGCAGAACTCTGGCGAGGGTAATATTATTAATCCTTTAGCTTCATTAACAGATAAGGAAGTATATAATATCCCTGTGCTTCTTGTTATAGGTTGGCGTGGTCGTCCTGGTGTACATGATGAGCCACAACATGTTAAGCAAGGTAAGGTAACTACTGGCTTGCTTAATACAATGGGCATCAACTATGCTATTCTTCCTAAAGATGAAGAAGGTGCAGCTAAACAAATTAAGATAGCTGCAGATTATATGAAGAATACTAATGAGTGTTATGCTCTTGTCATCGAAAAAGAAACATTTGACACATATAAACTACAAAATGTAGAAGTTAATAATCTCACAATGTCTCGTGAAGAAGCAATTCAGAAAGTTGCTGCAAGTATAGAGCCTAATGCTTGTATTGTATCAACAACAGGCATGATTTCTCGTGAACTATTTGAGGCACGTACTGCATGGAATCAAGGTCATGAGCGCGATTTCCTAACTGTTGGCTCAATGGGACATGCTTCTCAGATTGCACTTGGTATTGCTCTTCAAAAGCCTAATCGTCGAGTCTATTGCTTTGATGGTGATGGTGCAAGCATTATGCATATGGGTAATATGGCTATTACTGCCAGCATGAAGTGCAAGAATTATGTTCATGTAGTTTTTAATAATGGAGCTCATGACTCAGTTGGTGGTCAACCTACAGTCGGTTTGAAGATTGATTTGTGTGGAGTTGCTAAGTCTGTTGGCTATGCAGCTACTTATTCTGTAGATACGGCAGAGTCTCTTATTAAGATTCTTGAGGATATCAAAAATGTGGAAGGTCCAATACTTCTACAAGTTTGTGTTAAGAAAGGTAATCGTAAAGACCTTGGTCGTCCAACAACAACTCCTATTCAGAATAAAGAGGCTTTAATGAAATTCTTAAGCGAATAATTGATATGGTTAAGACAGCAGTTATTATGGCCGCAGGTATGGGAACTCGTTTCGGAAATAGAACTGAACTTATACCTAAGGGTTTTGTTCCTGCTGGTGGTATTCCTATGGTGATACGTTCAATAGACACTCTTAAAGCGTGTGGCATAGAACGTATCATTATAGGTACAGGCTATCACAAGGAACATTATGAAGATCTTGCAGCAAAGACAGAAGGAATAGAGTGTGTCTTTAGCTCTCGGTATGCAGATACTAATAGCATGTATACACTTTGGAATTGTCGTGAAGCAATAGGCGATGATGACTTTTTACTATTAGAGTCAGATTTGGTCTTCGAGAAAAAGGCTATTACATCGCTTATTAATTGTGAAGCTCAAGATGTGATGCTTATTACTCCTGTTACAAAGTTTCAGGATCAGTATTATGTGGAGTCTAACAATAATAATATTCTCACTTATTGTTCTGTTAACAAAGATGAGTTAAATGCTAAAGGAGAGTTAGTTGGTATTCATAAATTATCCAATAGCTTTTATAAGAAAATGTGTGAGGACTATGCTAAAATTGTAGAAGACAAACCTAAGCTTGGATACGAGTATGAATTACTCTCAATGTCATTAAATATATCACCAGTCTTTGTACTCAATGTGCCTGGTTTACTCTGGTATGAAATCGATGATGTTAATGATTTGGCTTATGCTGAAGAAAAAATTTTAAGTAGGTTTTAGACATATAAAAAATAAGAGATTATGGAAAAAATTAAAAGAAATGTGTTGTTGAATCCTGGTCCAGCAACTACAACAGATACCGTTAAAATGGCACAGGTCGTGCCTGATATTTGTCCACGTGAGAAAGAATTTGCAGGTCTTATGAAGGGACTGCGTTCAGATTTATTAAAGGTCGTTCATGCTCCAGAAGACGAATATACTTCGGTTCTATTTTGTGGTTCAGGTACAATTAATATAGATGTATGTATTAATTCATTAGTACCAGAAGGTAAAAAGATTCTTGTAGTAAACAATGGGGCATATAATTCTCGAGCTGTTGAGGTTTGTGAGATGTACCATATCCCTCATATCAATTTGAAATCCTCTGTTTATGAGCAACCAAAGCTTGATGATATTGAAACAACGCTTAAAAACAATCCAGATGTAGCTGTTGTTTATTGTTGTCATCATGAAACAGGTACTGGGGTATTAAACCCTATTAGGAAAATTGGTGCACTTGCCCACAAATATGGTGCTATTTTTGTGAGTGACACGACCTCTACATTGGGTATGATTCCTCTTGATGTAGTAAAGGACAATGTGGATTTCTGTATGGCATCTGCACAGAAGGGTTTGATGGCTATGTCTGGTCTGTCTTTCATCATAGGAAAGAAGAGCATCATCGAGGCATCAAAGAATTATCCTACACGTTCTTATTATTGCAATCTTTATTTGCAGTATGAGTATTTCGAGAAGACTGGCGAAATGCACTTCACTCCTCCTGTTCAAACTATCTATGCCACTATTCAGGCATTAAAGGAGTATTTTACAGAGGGAGAAGAGGCTAAGTTTGCTCGCCATCGTAGAGTCTATGAAGCTATTCATAATGGTTTAGATGAGTTAGGCTTCAAGACTATTATTCCAAGAGAGATAGAATCAGGTCTCGTAGTGAGTGTGCTTTACCCAACTGATTCTAACTGGAGTTTTGAAAAGGTGCATGATTATTGCTATGAGCGTGGCTTTACTATCTATCCTGGCAAGATTAGTACAACCAATACTTTCCGTCTATGCTCTTTGGGTGCAATTGACGTTTCTGATATAAGGGATTTCTTTGTGGTAATGAAAGGAGCTTTGGAGAAGTTTAATGTCAAATTAAGCAAGTAATTTTTTTGTATCAAAAAAATGTAAAGTGTTATAAATGAATAAGAATAATCAAAATAAACCGAATATTATCTGGTTTATGATAGACTCAATGAGAAATGAGTTTCTTAATGAGTTTGGAAGTGACAATGAGCGAACATTTTTAGATGAGTTGATAGCTCAAGGTGTTTCATTTACAAATTGTCAATCAATGGCTCCTTTCACAATTGTGTCAATGGGAGCCAAATTGACTGGTTGCTATCCTGCAACAACAGGACTTGATGGGTGGTTGAAAAAAGATCCAATGAAAGCGATTGATCAAAATTGTATAACAATGATAGACATTTTAAAGTATAATGGCTATTATAATTGTTTGTACACGGATTCTCCTTATGGCATATATTTACCAGGTGACAGCTTTGATGTATATCACACCCAAGAGGGCTGTAAGAATTTTCCTATAGATTCTTATATCAATCACAAGGGACCCAAATTTGCTTTTGTATGTTTTGATGTAATTCATGACTCTTGTTGTGTAAATAGTGATCATTTTGGAAGTGAGGATTTTAAACAGAATGTAGTAGCAACAGCTCATTACGTTAAGGAGTACTATGAAAAGATGAAGACAGGAAATGATCTTATTCTTATTACTTCTGATCATGGAATGAGATGTTATGATGATTTCAAAGGACCAAAGTATGCTGGGGAGAATACAACTGGTCGATATCTAACAGAGAAAACAACGCATAGTTCTTTTAATATCGTTTGGAAAGGAAATGTTAAACCACAAAAGATAAATAATTTATGTCGATCTGTTGATATAATGCCTACTTTGATAAATCTCCTTGGATTTGAGTGCCCAAATACTAATGGTATTTCTCTTATTCCATTGATGAATGAGGAATCTGTTAACGAAAAGTATGCTTTTTCAATGACAGGCTGGTCGGTTACACATCCATTTACTGCAGGTGCATGGATGGCAAAGGATGAACAGTATAAACTTGTTAAATATGAAGTTAAAAAGGGCTTTAAAAAAGATTATGTTTATGAACTTTTCGATTATATTAATGACAAAGAAGAGGAACATGATTTAAAGGATGAAATGCCTCAGAAATTTGATGAGTTGAAAAAGCAGATGGATTTATGCTTCTTTACACCAAAATCTATATTAGAATTATATGCAGAGAATTCTTTTGACTATCAGCCAATATTAGAGTATCGAAATGCACATATTAACAAGGATGTAGAAGCTTATGTTGATGGGATTATAAAAAATGTCTGGCAAAAGAAAACACGAAAGACTTTCTTGTTGAGATATTTAAAAAATGAAATAAGAAGAATTATAAAATATTACTTAATGGGTAAATATAATATATAACATGGGTAAATACAAAACGTTAGGTCAGAATACATTATACTCATTTATCGGAGCATTTGGAACCAAAATGATAGGTTTCCTTATGCTTCCGTTTTATACTAAATGGCTATCGCCATCAGATTATGGAACAACAGATTTGATAACTGTTTATGCTTCTTTGCTAACTAGTGCTGTTACTTTGTCAATGCATGAAGCGATTTTTGTGTTTCCGTTAAATCAAAAATTTCAAAAACAAAAAGAATATTTTTCAACAGCATTAGCTTCAAGTGTTGGATCAATAATTATAACATTGTTAGTCTTCTTTCTTTTATCACTTATAGGAGGCTATCTTGCTTGGAAAGGTGCATTTTTTGATAATATCTGGAGTATCGCATTCTTGTTCTCAACTTCATATTTGCAAACTCTATCTCAACAGTTTTGTCGAGCAATAGATAGGATGAAAGTTTTTTGTCTTTCATCACTGTTATATGCTGCATGTACAGCTATTTTTGCTCTATTATTGATTCCTTATTTTGGATTATTTGGTTTTATTTGGTCTGTTGGTTTATCTAATATAGTAGCATTTTTATATTCTGCATTTGGTGTAAAGGTATATAAATATATTAGTGTTAGAGCTGTATTAGTTATACGATGGATGGAAATGGCAAAATATGCAATACCATTAATTCCCAATGCAACAATTTGGTGGATAATTTCTTCTTTAAATAGACCTTTTATGGAAAAATATCTTGGATTGTCGGCTATTGGTATTTTTGCTGTTGCCAATAAATTTCCTACTGTGGTTAGTGCTGTTCTTGGTATTTTTAGTAATTCTTGGCAGATTTCGGTGCTACAAGAGTATGGGAACAAAACATTTAAAGAGTTTTATTCTAGAATTAGCTTGATATATATACCATTGTTAGTGTTGGTTTCATGCTTATTAGCATTAATAAGCGAATGGCTTATAATGTCTTTTATTGATGAAAAGTTTTATGAAGCATGGAAGTATGTCCCAATAATTTCATTGGCCATAGTTGGTATGGGACTTGGAGGCTTTGTAGGTGGTATTTTCGCTGCAGTTAAAAAGAGTAAGTATTATTTGTATTCTAGCATATTTGGAGGTGTAGCTACACTAGTCTTTAATATATTATTGATTCCATATTTTGGATTATGGGGAGCAGCCGTTAGTTTTTCGTTATCTCATTTTGCTATCTGCTTGGTCAGAGTTTATTATTCTTCAAAGTTTATAAAAAATGATAAAATTGGGATTATTACGTTCTATTTTTTGATGAATATTATACTTGCTGTATTGGTTATTAATAAACATATATTATTGTCATGGGTTATATTTACTATTCTTGTATCTTTATTCTGCTATCTAAATAAATCTGTGATAATAGAATCATATAATAAAATAAAATTATGTTCAAAGAATTAATATATAAAATATGTCATAAGATAGTTTTCCTATCTCAAAAAGCATCTTTACGAGATGCCGAAAGTTTGTCTGGCTGTAAAATTAACTTTGTAAGTCAAGGATATGGGGGGGCAGAAATAGGTAATGCTCAAAATTTTAAAATTGATAAAACTAGTCATCTAAAGTCTGGAACATTTATTGAAGCTCAAGGGGGTGTTACTATCGGAAGATATTTTCATGTAGGAAGAGGATTAACAATATTCTCTGGCAATCATGATTATGAAAGCTCAGAATCTATTCCGTATGGTAGTAAAAGTATATTAAAACCAGTTGTTATTGAAGATTTCGTTTGGTGTGGAGCTAATGTAACTATATTGCCTGGTGTTAAAATTGGTGAAGGTGCTATTATTGGCGCAGGAAGTGTAGTAGTTAAAGATGTTCCTAAATATGCAGTCATTGCAGGCAACCCTGCTAAAGTTCTTAAATATAGAAATATTGAACAATTTGAAAAATTAAAGCAACAGGGGAAGTTTTTTTAATTTAATGTAGATTTATATTCTTAAAATATTTGATTATGAATAAAAATTTTAAAGATATAAAAGTAGCAGTAGCCGGTACCGGCTACGTAGGTCTGAGCATAGCAACGCTATTATCTCAGCACCATCATGTAACAGCAGTAGATGTAATCCCAGAAAAGGTGGAGAAACTCAATAATAAGATTTCTCCTATCCAGGACGATTACATTGAAAAGTATTTGGCTGAAAAGCCATTGAACCTCGTGGCAACCCTTGA
>ENA-OURN01000098-OURN01000098.1-human-gut-metagenome-genome-assembly--contig:-NODE-98-length-43743-cov-99.7299_pt1 | contig 43743 bp, 46 predicted proteins | sample MGYA00242099_ERZ508987 | MGnify/ENA primary metagenome ERZ508987 (study PRJEB26280, sample SAMEA2531405) | human gut metagenome | biome: human gut; feature: human-associated habitat; material: faeces... | reverse complement strand
ACATTGACAAGTATGTAGCAAGCAAGCGTAAGGTTGCTGCTGAATATGAGGAGTACTTCAAGAATGTACCAGATATCGAGTTCTTTGTAGATTCTCCAAATACAGTTTCTAACTATTGGCTCAATGCTGTTATCTTGAAGGATAAGGAGGCACAGATTGATTTCCTTACCCAGACCAATGATAATGGCGTAATGACTCGTCCAATCTGGGAGTTGATGAATCGTCTGCCAATGTTTGAGAATTGTGAGAACGATGGCTTGGAGAATACGATCTGGTTTGCAGATAGAGTTGTGAATATTCCAAGTTCTGTTCGACCTTCTGATTTGAATATATAAATATGATCGTATTTATTCTGGATATGATTTCTACAGTATTGTTTGGAGCTCCTGCTGCAACCTATTTCCAGTTGATGTTAGGAACTATATCAGTTTTGACGCTGATTGAGAAAATAAATTCAAACGGTATGAAAAATGGAGAACTATTAGGATGGTGGGCTGGAGCTTCATCTGGGCTGTGCACGAACCTAAAAGGTATTGTAAAAGTCATTGAAGGTAATAGATATGGTAGAAGCTCCGAGGTGAAAAGCCTCCACAGCCCACTTTTTCTTTAATAATAATAGATTATGAATATAAATATTTTATTTTTAGGAGGAGCAAAACGTGTATCTGTTGCTAACCATTTCAAGAAAACTGCAGCAAAAATGGGACATCACGTTAATATATTTTCTTACGAATTGGATAATTATGCTGCAATTTCTTGTGTTGGTAAAGTTATAGTAGGTAAAAAATGGAGTGACAAGGATTTATTAGAGGACTTGAAAAATAATATTGAAAAATATAAAATTAATATAGTTTTGGCATTTGTTGATCCAGCAATATCTGTGATTAGCAAATTGAAAAGTATATGCCATCAAGTTTTTATTCCTGTTTCTGATATTGATCTTTGTAATTCAATGTTTGATAAAGTGCTTGCTGCTAATTGGTTTGCAAGACATAATATAAGTCAGCCAAAATTTTATACAGATCCTGCATCATTTAATTATCCTATTATTTTAAAACCAAGAACTGGCTCTGCATCAAAAGGAATAGTTGTATGTTATTCTCAGGTCGATTTGCCTTTAAAAGATTTGAATAATTATTTGATACAGGATTTTATTGCAGATCATACTGAGTTTTCTGTAGATTGTTATGTTAGCCAAAAAGGTAAGGTGACATCTATTGTTCCACGCATTAGATTGGAAACAGCAGGAGGGGAAGCAATAAAGAGTAAAACAATAAAAGATGAAGCAATAATTTCTCAATCTTATAAAGTCCTTTCTAGTGGAAATTTTCAAGGGCCTATAACCATTCAGTATATAAAAGATAATGTTACTGGTGCGATATATGTCATGGAAATAAATCCTAGACTAGGTGGAGGTGTTGTCACTAGTATAGGAGCAGGATCTGGTATCATTAAGATGATACTTGATGAGTTTTTAGGAAATGAAATAAAAGTTGTTGCTGATTGGAAAGATAATACAATAATGGTTAGATACTTTAGTGAAGTAATTTTTTATGCAAATAATAATTGATATGGATGGTACTATCTGTACCGAAATGAGACAATTCTCTCGTTGTCTTGCAAAACCAAAAGCGGACGCAGTTAAGACTATAAATGAACTTTATGAAGCAGGTCATACAATCATTATTTATTCAGCTCGAACATGGGTTGAATATGAAATGACAGTAGATTGGTTAAAACGTTATGGAGTCAAGTTTCATCAACTTTTTATGGGTAAACCAATTGGCGATGTGTGGATTGATGATCGTGCAATCACAGCGAAAGATAATTGGGCAGAGATAGGTGAACAGATAAAAAATAAAGGAAAATGAGTAAACATGTAATAATTATAGCTGAGGCAGGAGTAAATCACAATGGTGATTATGAGCTAGCTAAGCAACTTGTAATAAAGGCGAAAGAAGCAGGGGTAGACTATGTAAAATTTCAAACAGCCAAACCTGAGCTTGTAATTTCTAAATTCGCAGAGATGGCTGAATATCAGAAAGAAAATACAGGAAAGGTTGAAAGTCAGCTTGAGATGTGTAAAAAAATACATCTAAAACTAGAAGATTACAAACCTCTAAAAGCTTTTTGCGAAGAGATAGGTGTTAAATTTATCTCTACTCCATTTGATTTGGTCTCTATAGATGTTTTAGAAGAACTAGATATGGATTTTTGGAAAATTCCTTCAGGTGAAGTTACGAATTATCCATATTTAGTAAAGATAGCTAAAACACATCGCCCAGTAATTATGTCAACAGGTATGTGTGAAATATATGAGATACGTGATGCGTTAAAAATTCTGCTTGATAATGGCTTAACAAAAGAGCAGATTTCTCTTTTGCATTGTAATACAGAATATCCAACACCTTATCAAGATGTCGATTTAAAAGCTATGTATGATTTGATTAATGAATTTGGGCTAAGAACTGGTTATTCTGATCATACGGTTGGTATTGAGGTTCCAATTGCTGCTGTTGCTATGGGGGCAGAAATAATAGAGAAACATTTTACTCTGGATCACAATATGCCTGGTCCTGACCATAAGGCCTCACTAGAACCTAATGAACTGAAACAGATGGTCACTTCAATTCGTAATATTGAGCAAGCTTTAGGAGACGGAAAGAAACATGTATCTAATAGCGAGCGTAAAAATATAGTAATTGCACGTAAGAGTATCATTGCTTCTAGAGATATTAAAAAAGGGGAAGTATTTACAGAAGAAAATCTTACTGTTAAGCGACCTGGCAACGGAATCAGTCCCATCAGATGGAATGAAATTATTGGTAAAACAGCAAAAAGGGATTTTATAGAGGACGAATTGATAGAAATATGAGAAAAATTTGTGTTTTCACTGGTACTCGTGCTGATTATGGTATTATGAGTCAACTAATGAAGTTGATAAATAATGACCCAGCACTACAGTTACAAATAATTGCAACCAATATGCATTTGTCGCCTGAATTTGGTTTGACATATAAAGAAATTGAAAGTGATGGTTTTCATATAGATAAAAAAGTAGAAATGCTTCTTTCATCTGATACTCCAAATGGAACAGTTAAGTCAATGGGGCTTGGCGTTATAGGTTTTGCTGATGCGTTAGAGTCATTACAACCAGATTTGGCTATTATATTAGGAGATCGTTATGAGATGTTAGCAGCTGCAGAAGCATGTTTAATATATAAAATTCCGATTGCTCATATAGCAGGGGGAGCAATCAGCGAAGGAGCTTACGATGATTCCATAAGACATTGTATTACAAAAATTTCACACATTCATTTTACAGAAACAGAGGAGTATCGTAAGCGTGTTATTCAAATGGGTGAGCAACCTGATAATGTCATATGTACAGGTGCATTAGGAGTAAATAATATAAGAAAAGAGAAAGTTATGTCGCTTCAGGAATTAGAAAATAGTCTTATGTTTAAACTTGGTCCAAAATTTTTGTTGGTAACTTTTCATCCTGTGACTATAGAAACTAATACTGCAGCACAACAATGTGATAACCTTCTTTCAGCATTAGCTGAAATCAATGAAGATTATAAATTATTATTCACTCTTCCTAATTCGGACACTGATGGTCGTGTGATTATTCGGAGAATTAATAGATACGTTTCTCAAAACCCAGATAAAGCTTATGTAATTACTTCTCTGGGTAAAAAGCGTTATTATTCAGCTTTAAAATATGCTTCTGCTGTTGTTGGAAATTCTTCGAGTGGACTTGTTGAAGCACCTTCTTTTAATATTCCTACCTTGAATATTGGGGATAGACAAAAGGGAAGAACAAAAGGTAAATCAGTCTATGATGTGCCTGCTACTTTAGAGGGCATTCGTAAAGGTCTAGGTGTTGTCCTTTCCTCTAATTTTAAAGAGCAGGCAAGGGAAGCTATAAATCCTTATGAAAAATCGGGAACATTAGATATTATGTTTAATATCATAAAGGAATTTCCTTTGAATGATTTAATAAAAAAAACATTTTATAATATATAATGTATGGAAGATATTTTAGTAGTTATACCAGCTCGAGGTGGCAGTAAAGGCCTTCCTGGTAAAAATATTAAGAATCTTTGTGGCAAGCCCCTAATATCATATTCAATAGATGTTGCGCGAGCCATCACAATAGACGATAATATTTGTGTGTCAACTGACGACCAAAAGATTATTGATGTAGTAGAAAAATATGGCTTACATGTGCCATTTGTACGCCCGGCAGAATTAGCTTCCGATACAGCGTCAACAAATGACGTTCTTTTGCATGCTATCAAGTTTTATGAAGAAAAAGGCAAGAAGTATACTAAGGTACTTCTTTTGCAGCCAACTTCACCTTTGCGTACTGTAGAACAAGTAAAGGAGGCTATTACTTTATACAGAAATGATCTTGATATGGTAGTCTCTGTAACGAAATCACATGCTCCTGCTGTGTTATGTAATGACAATGATGATGGCTTCGTTGAACTTGTATATAATAAACATGCAGGTGGTCGTCAGTCTCTACCTACATTTTATGAGTTCAATGGTGCCATCTATGTAATTAATATAGAAGCTCTTAAACAAAAAGGCTTAGGCGGTTTTGATAAACGTGTTAAATATGTAATGTCTAAAGAAACGTCAATTGATATTGATGATATTTATGACTTTATATTTGTTGAGTCTGTAAAGAAAATGTTAGAATAACTTTTATTATGGCTGATGAACAGGTAACGTATGGACCTAATAAATCTCCTATAACAAAAATTCTCCATAGTGTTATTGCTAGTTGGGATGGATCTATATACCAAGGTTGTTGCGCTATTTGTGTAATTCTTGAGAAAATATTAGAAGATCATATTAATCTATGGGGATTGATAGAAACTTTACGCCATGATTTTAATAATCATTTTATGGTGTTGTCACCCCATGAGACTGACTACGGCAAGTTATTAGAGTATAAACTAAAAAAGTGGGGAGTTGATACAGAATATGTTGAAATGTCTCTGCTTCATAATAAACAATAATAAAATGATAATGAAATGTATTATTAACGAGGATGCAACAATAAGAGAAGCTCTTGTTGCGATTAATAGCATTACGGGAAATGGGGAGTCTCTGATAGTTGTGAACAAAGCTCAGCAAATGGTAGGCTCACTTACAGATGGCGACATTCGTAGAGGTCTTATTGGTGGAGCCGAGTTGGTGGATTCTGTACGAAATATTATGCATCGAGATTTTAGATATATCAAACACTCTGATTTTGATGTAGCACATTTGAAATCTTTCCGTGATCAACGTATCATGTTTATTCCTATTTTGGATGAGCAAAAGCATGTTGTGGATGTCGTAAACTTGAATAAGTTTAAATCCAAATTACCTATCGATGCTGTTCTCATGGCAGGTGGCAAGGGTGAACGTCTTCGTCCTTTAACGGAAAAGACACCTAAACCATTGTTGGAAGTAGGAGGAAAGTGTATTATCGACCATAATGTAGACCGTTTAATTTCGTATGGCGTAGAGCATATAGATGTGACTGTAAACTATCTTGCAGAGCAGTTGGAGGAACATTTTGCCACTCCTCGTGATGGAGTACAGGTCCGTACTTTCCGAGAGCCAAAGTTTCTTGGTACTATTGGTAGCATTAAGTTTGTAGATACATTCTACAATGATACCATCCTCGTTATGAATTCTGATCTTTTCACTAATATCGATTATGAAGATTTCTTCCTTCATTTTATGCAGAATGATGCTGAAATGTCAGTGGTTGCAGTTCCTTACAATATCAGTATCGAACTGGGTATTCTTGATTTGGATGGTCGTAACATCAAGGGACTCATCGAGAAGCCGAAGTATAACTATTATGCCAATGCTGGTATTTACCTTATCAAAAAGCGAGCTCTTGCTGAGATTCCTGAAAATACTTTTTTCCATGCCACTCATCTTGTGGAGAAGCTTATCGCTCAAGGTAAGAAAGTTATCCGCTATCCACTAAATGGAACGTGGATTGATATAGGTACTCCACAAGAGTATCAGAAGGCTCAGGATTTAGTGAAACATATACGATAAAGATTATTTATATAATGGGAATATTATTAAAGTCGCCATATTTAAAGTCGTTTACTACATTCTTTGTGTTTGATGCAATAAACAAAGCGTTGCCATTTATTATATTGCCAGTAATAGCAAAATATTTAAATACTAGCGAGTTTGGTATAGTATCAAACTATCTTACACTGTATCAAATTGCTTATATTCTGATTACTTATAGTACTTATACACGACTTTCAACAGATTATTATCGTAAAGATTTTAATCTAAAAGAAGGATTTTCAAATCTTACTCATTTAATGGGTTTTAATTTTATTATTAGTTTAATACTAACTTGTATTTTTACTGTATGGATTGAAGAATCACTATGTATTTCTCTTATATGGCAAATTCTAGCAATTATTACTGCTTATTTTGCAGGTGTTGGTAATTTGTTTACCACATTATTAGTAATGAAAGAAAAGTCCGTAATGTATGGTATTATACAGAATCTTCAAAGTATCTTACTGTTTTTCTTTACTTTACTATTAGTTGCAGTTATTCCACTTAATTGGCATGGGCGTGTAATTGCTCAAGTGATAAGTACTTTTGTCCTTTCTGTATTTGCTATATTAATAGCAAAACAAAAGTTCGGAGTGTTGTCATTCTCTTTAAATAAAGATTTGATAAATGTGTATTATAAATGGGGATTTCCATTACTTCCTCATACATTGTCTTTTTGGCTGAAAAGCGGAATGGATAAAATTTTGGTAACAAAATTCTTAGGATTAGCCATTAATGGAGTTTTTTCTCTATCAATGACTCTAGGAAGCATAATGTCCTTGATAACAACATCATTTTTTAATGTATATAGTCCATATGTTTTCAAACAGCTATCTATATATCAAGAGAGTGATGTTCAAGGTCAGATCTTAGTCATTAATAAACTAAGAAAGCAGTTTATGTTATTTATATTAGGATATGGTTTATTATCGATTGTATCATACTATGTTTTGAAAATTATAATTTCGCTTTTCTTTAGTGGTGATTATTTAATAGCAATTACATATCTCCCTTGGGTTTTGTTTGCTAATTTTGTCAACTCCATATATACGGTTTTTTCTAGTTTCCTTTTTTATAATAGGAAGAATAAATTTATAGCAACAACTACCATAGCTTCTGCAATAATTCAAATTGTATTAAATTTGTTATTGCTTCCTGCTATTGGTGTCCTTGGAGTGCTTATAGCTAATGTACTGTCAACAAGTTATGTTGCTGTGTTAACAATAATTGGAGCAAGAAAACAATATCCTCTTTTATTTTATAAAAATTATGAATGAAAACAATAAGCCTCTAGTGGCACAAGTGCGTTATGCATGGGTTGATTATTCCAAAGCAATATTGATATTCTTGATGGTATTAGGTCATTCTTCAATGCCAGAAACAATCAAGACATATTTTTATGCATTTCATATGCCAGCATTCTTTGTGATTTCAGGTTTTCTTTATAAACCAAAGCCTTTTTGGTATACTACATTATCCTTTTTTGTACCAGTTGTGATATTTTCTTTCTTTATTTACCTTATATATATACTGAATGGAGATTTTGAATCAACAAGAGAAAAATATGTGATAATGCTTTTTCCTGGATTTTGGTTTATAGAAACATTATATATAATTAGATTGTTTGCTGGTGATTTCTTTAATAGGTTGAAATTTAGAAAGAACTCTATATTTTACATTATGTCTTTGATAATCATTATATTTTTAAGTTTTACTTCTGCTTTAGAGGAGGTTAATAGTACAATATGTCGTATACTTGCATGTTTCCCCTTTTGGACTTTTGGCTACTATCTAAAAAAAAGTAATGTCAAGTTCTTAAATAAACAATACTCCTATATTATTATGCTGATTTGTTTGCTTATAACTCATTTTTATGGGAGATGTGATGTGGGGGGGGCTGCAATTCGGTTATTCATATTTATGTTATTTTATAATGGCATGTTTTATGAGTTTTTGCTTTTTTGGGATGTTGCAAAATGTCAGACAAAACTATTTTGTTTTTATAATCTCAACAGGAACTCTCGTTGTTCTTGGTGTGCATCGTATTATATTGGCACTTTTCCATAGACTAGATTTAATACATCCTTTATTTCAATATTTCAGTTGGATTCTAGGATCTATATTTGTTCTTTTAATAAGTTATGTTTTAATATTAGTGTTGATGAAATATTTTCCTCCAGCTGTAGGAATTTTAAAAAGAAAGAATAAGTAAAACAATTTAATATACAAGTAACATGAACTATTTATATTATTCAGCAACTCCATTGGATTCGCAAAACACAGCAGTCTTGATAGACAATGCTTATACAGTTCTAAATACCGAGTTGGATTCACATGTATATTTCTTAATTTGTGATGGATTTCCGAATAATTTTTGTGAATTTAATTTTGAAAAAAGTTGCTTCCGATGTCTCGAATGCAAATTTGTTAATAAAACAATATTTCGCAGAGTCAATAAAAATAATCGCTTTACGTTATTAAAGATTTCTGATTTTATAAACAAGAATAAGTATCAATATTCCCAAAACGTTTTCCCTCATAATCTGCAAGAATTGAAGAAATTAGAATATAATGGAATCAATATTGGGTATGGAATTGTTTCATCATTTGTGAGTATCACTAGAAATATCAAACCTGAATTTAATGATGTAACAAGTGCTTTTTTTGATAATTTTATCAGTAGCTCCAAGGCATTAATTGACGTTTTGTTTAAAATAACCGAACAAATTGATGTCAGTTATATAAAAGTATTTAATGGTAGATATGGACTTATTCGACCATTAGTAGAATTTGCTAGATTTAAGGGAATCAGTTATTCTACATTTGAGAAACCTGCTCCATATGAGAAAGTCTCAAGAATGGTTGAGTATAAAAATGCTATGCCACATACAATTTCTTATCGAACTAAGTTCATAAATGATGTATGGGAGCAATCTGCTAATCCCGAAAAAAATAAGATTGCTTCATCGTTTTATGAGAATAGAAGAAATGGCATAGCCGCTGCAGATAAAGTTTATATAGACCACCAGGTAAAAGGAATGTTGCCTGATAATTTTGACTCGTCAAAAAGAAATTTTGTTATTTTTAATTCTTCAGAAGACGAAATTTTTTCTATAGATAATGATTGGGAAGAAAAATCTTTGCTAGGTTCTCAAGTTCAAGGTATACAAAAAATCTGTGAACTATTGAATCCACATAAAGATATTCATTTATATCTTAGAGTTCATCCAAATTTAAAAGGAATTCCTTTTTATTATGCTGATTCAATTGCGCAAAGTTTAAAACAATTTGATAATATTACTGTCATACCTTCTGAATCCCCAATATCTACCTATGATTTATTGGATGTTTGTGAGAAGTGTATTATTTTTGGCTCTTCTGTCGGTGTTGAAGCCAATTTTTGGGGAGTACCTTCAATATTATTATCTGGTTCTTATTATTATTACCTTGATGTTTGTTATATACCTCATGGTATTGAAGAATTGGAAAACTTACTTCTTAAGCATTTAGAGCCTAAAAGTAAGCTAGGTTGTCTCAAATATAGTTATGCTCTAATGGAGCAAAATATTGGTTACCACTATCACTATTTTGACTTTAATATGGGTAAAATAAAATTCGCAGGTAAAATTTTAGAATACGCTAAGGGCATCAAAATATTAGGTTCTTCCTATTTGTATAGAATGCTTTGTATACTATGTAGAGTTATAAATTTCAAAAGACATGAGTCTTTTATAAAAACTCTTTCTTTATTAGGTAAAGAAGAAAAATAGAGAAATTAATTTTTTTATTATGATAGTTTTAGTTTTCCTAATCATTATGTTTTTGACTTCTTTTGTTCACATGAAAAAGTCATTATCTACATATATGTATCTTTTATTTTCTTTATCTTTAATTGGTACATATTTTTTAAGTCCTTCTAGATTTTTTGATTCCGGGCTCGGTGTATGGGGTGTTTTATATTTATGTGCAAGTCTTTATTTGGTAATATCTCCATGGAAGTATGTTAATTCAACTTTATTAAGGAAAATATCAATTACAACATTTGAGTCAAAAGTATATAACGTATTGAAAATTATAGGAGTTCTATCTCTTGTAATAAATATAATAGTTATATATTTTTTAAATGGTATGGTTAGTGATTATTCTGCTTTTAAAAATGGAGGTGAGAGTACATTCTATTTTCAAAGACTTCCAATACCAGGTTTTTTAAATATGCTTGTTGGATATTTGTCACCTTTAATGATTGTTCTATTGCCTTATCATTTTTATTATTTGTCGAAAGGATTACTTAAAGAGGGCATGTTAAGTCTAATTCTTTCTTTAAATTATATACTATTTGGGTTGGTAACATTTTCTAGAAGTACTTCAGCAACATTTATATTAATATATATGTTCTGCTTTTTGCTTTTTAATAAAACTTTACCTGTAAAAATTAAAAAGCTCTATACTATAGTTTTGCTTTCATGTTTAAGTTTAGCAATTATTTCTTTAGTAGTAATAACATTAAATAGATTTTCTGGAGATTCTCAATGGGTGGCAGAATCATTTTTTTATGAAGATACAATTATAAAGAATCCTGTAATAACCAGTGTTTTGTCCTATTTTTCGCAATGGTATATATATGGTTCAAAATTTATAGAAAATTATAATGGTTCTACGACCCAAGGAGTTTTATCATTACCTTTATTAAATTTGATAATGTCTAGATTTTTTGGGCTTAAATATTTCTCAGATCAATCAGTTGCTAAAATTGTTTATGATTTTTATAAAGATGATACTGGTGCTTTTATGGGAGTATCAAGTTATATGCTTAATGATTTGGGGTTAATTTTAACTATATTTACTCTCATCTGTTATGGTAAGTTTATAAAAAAGATAAGAGTAAAGATCAATTCTATTTCTTCGCAGATGATTTTAGTTAATCTTATGATATTTCCGATATTAGGTATATTTAGCTCTGCTTTACATATTATATCTTTTCATATTACTTTTTATTTAACCATTCTTATATACCTTCTTAATAAGAAATCTACTACTATAGGTTGAATTAATAATTAAAAAAATTAAAACAATGGAAAATAGAAAAATAAAAATTGTATTCGTGCAAAATATATTTACTCCTTATAGAACTTATCTTTATAATACGCTTTTTAAAAAAGGTTTAAATTTGAAGGTCTTTTATCAGTCTTTATCTGAATCTGACAGAAATTGGAATGTTGATTTTAATAAAATTAAACATCCTTTTTGGATTGATAAATGCGGTTTGTATTTTAGGATTTTCAACTATCACTTGCATATTAATCCTGTTATGTTTTTTAGACTATTAATATTACCAAAAGAATGTGAGATTCAATTGCCTGGTTGGGATGATGGCATTACAATTTTTATGTGTATATTAAAGAAATTAGGCATCGTTCACCATCGTCTTTCAATAACATGTGAGGCTAATTACCTTAAAAAAAATGGTAAAAAATCAAATAGAGGGTTAAAGGCTGCAATAAAAAGATTTGTTATAGCAATGATTGACGGATATGTCATAATTCCTGGCAGAATGGCGATAGAGTCAATCAAACACTATGGGGGTGATGTGGATAAATTGCATTTCTTAAATCTTCCAAATATTATAGAAGATGATACAATAAATGAAATTAATTACCCACAACATATAGATGTACCAGTTTTTATAACACCAGCTCGATTAGTAGAAAATTTGAAAGGGATTAAAAACTTTTTTACTGCTATCGGTCTTGATAACATAAGAAAATGTAAATTTCTTATAGCTGGTGATGGTGAAGATTATGGCATTTATAAAAAGTTTATAGATGAGCATGATCTTTCTAATAATATAGAACTTTTAGGTTTCCTTACATCTGAAGAAATGAATGAAGTCTATAGTAAAGCTCATGTTATGCTTCTCCCTTCTTTCTATGATCCTTCACCATTAACTCTAGTTGAAGCTACTAAGGTTGGTCTTCCGATTTTATGTTCTAATCATTGTGGCAATCATTATGAATGTGTTGAATCGGGTATCAATGGTGAAACTTTTGATCCATGTGATAAGGTTGACATAAAAGATAAATTTGAATTGATGTTAAGCAATATTGAAAGATGGAAAACTTATTCAGAGCGTAGCAAGGAATTGTATAAAGAACGTTTTTCGCCAGATGTAGTTTTAAATAATGTTATTGCTATTTTAAATGGTTGATTTATTTTGTAGTATCCTAATTCAATATTTAATTGTATTATGAAAGTTGTTCAGATTAATGTATCCATAGGTTTTGGCTCAACAGGTCGAATTGTTGATCATATAGGAGAACTTATAGAAAGAAATGGAGGTATTTGTTATTATATTCATGGTAGTAGATATATAACTCATAATTCTCCAACAGCTATTCAAGTTGGTACGAAATTAGAAGATTATACACATTATGCAATTTCTTTGCTTACAGGAAGGGACGGTCTTGCTTCAATCTTTGCTACAAAAAAGTTAGTAAAACTATTAAAAGAGATACAACCAGATATAGTTCATTTACATAATATTCATGGATATTTTATTAATTATAAAATACTATTCGATTACCTTTCAAATGAAGATATTCCAATAGTTTGGACATTTCACGATTGTTGGCCAATTACTGGACATTGTGCCTATTTTGATTCTGTCAATTGTAAAAAATGGCAAACTGGTTGCTTTAATTGTCTTCTTTTAAAAGACTATCCTAAGAGTTTGTTCTTTGATCAATCATCATATAATTATAGATTAAAGAAATCTTTATTTACTTCAGTTAAATACTTAACCATTGTTCCTGTATCTGATTGGTTGGGAAAAATAGTTAAAGAATCTTATTTAAAGGATTCTGAGATTTATGTTATTCATAATGGTGTTGATACTAGTGTTTTTAAGCCTGAAGTAACTGACATTCGTAAACGTTATAAAATCCCGAATGAAAAGAAAATAATATTGGGGGTTGCTTCTGGTTGGGATGAAAGAAAAGGGTATTCTGATTTTTTAGAAATCGCTTCGATGGAGGAATTTCAGGTTATTTTAGTAGGTTCAATAGATGTCGCTACACCAAAACTTCCAGACAATGTAATACATATTCCTAATACCAACAACCAAGTAGAACTTGCAGAATTCTATTCTGCAGCTGATGTCTTTGCAAATCCTACTTATTCAGATAATTTCCCAACAACAAATATAGAAGCTTTAGCATGTGGTACCCCCGTTGTAACATATAATACCGGTGGTAGCCCAGAGGCAATTGATGAAAATACTGGTATAGTTGTAGAACAGGGTAATCTTCCTTTATTTATTGATGCTATTAAGCGCATGTGTTCTATTTCTAAACCAATAAGTATTTGCAGAGAAAGAGCTGTTACAAAATTCAACTCGGATGAACGTTTTATGGATTATATAAAATTATATAACAATATATTAACTAATTTAAAAAAGTAGATTATATGGAAATGATAATTCGGACATTGTTTTTTTATTTAAATTATCTGTATTTACGAATTAGATATCGTAAGCAAATTTGGTTTCGTGGATTTAGTGTTATATGTGCTTTGAAAGGTTCTGAGATACAATTTAATAATAGCTGTGGGGGGGGCAAAATTTTTATATTTTCTCATCCTTTTAGTAACATGATAGGATTGTCTCAGCGAGCTATTATTATAGCAAAGAATGGTGGAAAAATTATTATAAATGAAGGAGTTTGTATGAGTGGATGTACAATCTATTCCATGGAGAAAATTGAGATTGGTCGAAATACTGATATAGGCTCTGGCTGTAAGATTATCGATAATGACTTTCATCCATTACCATATAGTGAGCGCTATCCTGTAGAACGCCTAAATATGATTCGTAAGCGACCTATCTTAATTGGAGAGGGTTGTTTTATTGGTGTTAATTCAATCATTTTAAAAGGAACATCTCTCGGTAAGAATGTAGTTGTTGGCGCTGGTAGTGTAGTGTGTGGTACATTTCCAGATAATGTAATTATTGCTGGTAATCCTGCCCGAATTATAAAAGAAAATTTAAGGTAGTTTAAATGTTTTAAGTTATTTTGAATTATAAATTTTACAAAAAACTTCTTATGTTTGGAGGTGGAATCCTCCAAAAAATGTATATGGAATATGGTATTCCTGTATATGTATATGACCGCAGAAGAGTTTAATAAGAGTTATATGATGTTAGCTATTCAAGAATGTATCAATAATAAACAACGTTAGTTATGTATATAAATTATTTTAAGCGAGTAATAGATTTTTCGGTAGCACTATTATTTTTGCCATTATTTTGTTTCGTTTATATAATTTTGGCTCCTTTTTATCTATTTTGGGACAAAGGACCAATGTTTTATTCGGGCATGCGATTGGGGAGATTTGGAAAGCCATTTCCTATGCATAAGTTTCGGTCAATGAAGGTGAATGCACCAGATGTTCGATTAAAAGACGGTTCTACTTATAATGGTGATGATGATCCTCGTGTGACGAAACTTGGAAAATTTATCCGTAAAACAAGCTTGGATGAAATTCCGCAAATTTTAAATGTTCTTAAGGGTGATATGAGTTTAATAGGTCCCCGTCCTGACCCGTTAGATTGGCTTGATAAGTACAAAGAAGAAGAGAAGGTTTTCCTTAATGTGCGACCTGGTATTACTGGATATAATCAAGCGTACTTCCGAAATAGTGCAGATGCTCAAGAAAAGATTGATAATGATGTGTATTACGCTAAGAACATTAGTTTTGTATTGGATGTGAAGATTATTTTCAAAACCATAAAGACTGTATTGTTCCGTGAAAATGTTAATGTAACAAGAGAATAGAATTATGCGAGAATATGGAAGTGAACATCCTGCTATCATTTTGCCTGATGGTTATTTTGATAAATTTAGTGAGTTTAAAAGAAATTATATTTTTCTGAGATCTGGCAGGGAAGCATTATTATTAGCGGCTATTGCTTTATCAACTCAAAAAGAAAAGACAATACTTTTTCCTGCTTACTGTTGTTGGTCAATGAGTGCTCCGTTTGAGAAAGCAGGTTGGAAGGTTGTGTATTATCGTTTGAGAGAAGACCTTACGGTAGATACAGATTATTTGAAAGTCTTATTAGAGCAAGAAAAACCGCAAGCAGTGTTAACGATGAACTTCTACGGAAGCGCTTCTACAGAGGATGCTATTTGTGCGGTTCGTGAGTATGAATATAACAATAAAGGCAGCATTAAGATTATTGAGGATTTTAGTCATTGTACTTTCTCGTTTAGAAACATCTTTAATCAAGATGTAGATATTTATGTAAGTAGTATTCGTAAAAGTATAGGGATAAGTGATGGTTCTATCATTTTGAGCAAAGAGGCTTTGCCTATTCAATACATACAGGAAGAACAAAAGGACTTTGCTGATAATCGATTTGCTGCACAGACAAAAAAGGCTCTATATACATATAGTAAAAATCAAAATGAAAAGAGCGAGTTTCTTTCAATGTTACGTAATTGTGAGAGCATTATTGACGAGTTTACTGCTGTTCGTCCTATTTCGGAACGTGCTCGCAGACAATTAGCTTTAGTAAATGGCGAAGAAATCGCATATGCACGGCGTGAAAACATGAGACATCTTTGGACGTTGTTGGATGGAAATGTTGATATGGTTCCTGGTTTGGAACGATGTATGAATGGGGCTCCATTCTCGTTGCCTATTTTAGTGGACAAACGAGACGAGGTACAAAGTGCTTTGGCAAAGCGAGGGGTTTATACGCAGTTGTTGTGGCCTATATGTAAAGAAGCTCAGCAAGTGTGTAAAGTATCGAAGATGATGAATGCACGAATGCTAAGTGTACCTGTCGACCAACGATATTCGTGGGATGATATAGAGGATATGGCAAGGATTATTTGCGAAATTGTGAATAGAACATTATAATTTTTTTAATAATGCAAAAGAAATTATTGGTATTGGCAGCGGGTATTCTTCAGGTGCCTGTAATAAAGAAGGCCAAAGAGATGGGGGTATATGTAATCGCAGCTGATGGTGATCCTAATGCTGTTGGATTAAAATATGCCGATAAAGCAGTTGTGGTAAATATTACTTCTGAAGAGGATGTATTGAAAGTGGCTCGTGAAGAACAGATAGATGGTGTAATACATCCTTGCTCTGAGGTTAGTATGAATGTAATGGGTAGGCTTAATGATGAATTGGGACTATCGGGTATCACGCGCGAGCAAGCTATCAGGGCTACTAATAAGCATTTGATGCGAGAAGCATTTGAAAAAGGAAATGCACCATCACCTATAAGTATCTTGACTGCAAATGCAGAGGATGCTTGGTATCATTTGCAGAATGATTTCGCCTCTGATGGTATACTGAAACCTTCTCGTAATTCTGGTTCTAGAGGTATTGCTAAGGTTACTCGTAATATGGATAAGGATGATTTTCTTAAGGCATACAATGTTGCTCTTAACGAAAGTCGTGATAAGTCTGTTTTGATAGAGCAGTTTATTGAAGGTCCTGAGTTTTCTGTAGAGATTATTGTTTGGAATGGTAAAGTGAATGTACTTACTGTTACAGATAAAAAAACAACTGGTGCTCCTCATTTTGTAGAATTAGGTCATAATCAGCCTTCTTGTTATTCTAAAAAAGAAGTTGAAACACTGAAAGCGGCAGCTGTTGCTGGCGTAAAAGCTTTGGGGGTGAATAATTGTGCTTGCCATGCAGAAGCAAAATTAATGGGTGGTAAAGCTTACTTAATGGAAATAGGAGCCCGGCTTGGGGGTGATTTTATTTCAACTGAGCTGACGCATCTCAGTACTGGTATTGATATGGTGGCAGCTGCTATCAACGTTGCTCTTGGCGTAAAGCCTGATCTGAGTGTAAAGGAAGAACCGAAAGGGGTCTGTATTCGATATTTCTGCCCAAAGCCAGGAAAACTGGTAAGTATAACAAATACAGAGATTCTCAACGATTCTCGTGTATATCTTTGGGAAATCTATCATAAGGAAGGGGATATGATTCCTGAAGTAACTTCAAGCCTTAGTCGTTCCGGACACGTGATTGTGACAGAGGATACTCCCGAGAAAGCTATCAAATTAGCAGAAGAAATAACTGGTAAGGTTGAATTTAAAACTGTATAAAATGAAAGTAATATTTCCTTGTTCATATTATTTGCCTGAGACGGCTGCCAGTCTATATCTTACAGACAATATAGTACATGCGTGTGCTGAAAATGGATTAGAAGTAGATTTATATACACCAACCCCTACCAGAAGTGTACCAGCTGGAGCACAATGGGAAAGGGAGGAACGATTGGAAAACGGGCTTTTGCGTATCCATAGATTTCATCTTTATGGAGAGGGAAAGAACCCTGTGTTAAGAGCTTTGCGTTATTTCTTGGGAGAATTTTTACTGTCGCATTTTTGTATGTCGAAGGAATATGATGTCGCATTTGTAGATAGTACTCCACCGATTCAAGGTTTGAAAATGCCTTTGATAAAGTGGTTTAGAAACAAGCCTACAGTTTATAATGCACAAGATATATTTCCAGATTCTTTAGTTGGTACTGGGTTAGCAAAGAAAGGTAGCTTCATTTGGAAAATAGGGCGTGTAGTAGAGAAAATTACCTATAAATATGCTGATAAAATCATTGTTATCTCTGAGGATTTCAAGAAGAATATCATGGCTAAGGGTGTGCCTGAGGATAAGATTGTAGTTGTCTATAATTGGGTAGATCAGAATGCCGTAGTTGATATTCCTCGTGACAAGAACAAACTTTTTGATAAGTATCAGCTTGATCGCTCTAAGTTCTATATCGAGTATAGCGGTAATATTGGTCTTACACAGAACATGGACATGCTGCTTGAAGTGATGAAGGAATTGAAGACAACGCATCCTGATATAGGATTGGTGCTTGTGGGTGAGGGTGCATATAAGGCACAGGTGGAAGAAATCGTAAAGCGTGATAATCTCACCAATGTAACGATGATTCCATTCCAGCCATACGAGGATATAAGTTATGTGTTCTCCTTGGGTGATGCTGGGCTTGTTATCTCTAAACCTGGCGTTGGGGCTAATTCTGTTCCTTCAAAGACATGGAGTATTATGTCGGCTTCCCGTCCTGTGCTTGCCAACTTTGATGAGAATGAGTTGAAGGATATCCTGACTGGCAACGAGTGTGGTATCTTTACCAAGGCTGGTGATAAGGAGGCATTCAAGAAATCTATCATCAAACTTTATGAGAATCGTGAACTCTGCAAGAAATATGGAACAAACGGACGCCAGTTTGTGATGGATAACTTGACTCGTGAAGTTGGAACTCAGAAATATGTGGATGTTATCAAAGAAGTATGCAAGAAATAGCTTAGAAACATTTTTATTTCTCTAGAAAATTAAAAAAACAAATATTATGAGTACAGATTTGAAAAGAAGAAATGTGCCTTTTTCTCCACCTGATATGACGGAGGCAGAGGCTAGTGAAGTGCGTGATGCAATTATGAGCGGTTGGATTACAACTGGACCACGTACTAAGAAATTGGAAAAGGAAGTAGCTGAGTTTGTCGGTGTAGAGAAGGCGGTTTGCCTGAACTCGCAGACTGCTTGTGCTGAGATGGCTCTCAGATTGCTCGGTGTAGGCGAGGGGGATGAAGTTATCGTTCCTGCTTATACTTATACAGCAAGTGCTTCTGTAGTAAAACACGTGGGTGCAACCATCGTCTTCGTAGATGTACAGAAGGATTGTCTTGAAATGGATTATGAGGCATTGGAGAAGGCTATCACTCCTAAAACCAAGGCGGTGATTCCTGTGGATCTCGGTGGTATCCCTTGCGATTATGACCGCATCTTCGCTATCGTGGAAAGCAAGAAGGAGATGTTTACTCCTAAGACTGATCTTCAGAAGATGATTGGTCGTATCGCTGTTTGCTGTGATGCTGCCCATGCCTTCGGTGCTTCACGTCATGGAAAGATGGTGGGTAGCATCGCTGACTTCTCTTCATTCAGTTTCCATGCTGTCAAGAACTTCACCACAGCAGAGGGCGGTGCCTTGTCTTGGAATCTTCCTTTCGGTAATGAGAAGGTGGTGAAGGATTTGGATAAGAATCCTGAGAATACCTTCAGCGGTGTACCTGAAATTGAGGGGGAGACCTGGAACGAGAACTTGTATCGCAAGGCTCAACTGCTGAGCTTGCATGGTCAAAACAAGGATGCCTTGGCTAAGACGAAGCTGGGTGCCTGGGAGTATGATATCATCGGTACCTGGTATAAATGCAATATGACAGACGTGGTGGCAGCTATTGGTCTGGTTCAGATGAACCGTTACAAGGGTATGTTGGAGCGTCGTCGTCAGATGATTGAACGTTACAATGAGGCATTTAAGGATATGAATGTGGCTGTTTTGCCTCACTATAACGAGGAGCATATTTCATCAGGTCACCTTTATATTGTCCGTCTCCTGGGTAAGACCCGTGAGGAGACAAATAAGGTGATTGAGATGATGGCAGAGCGTGGTGTGGCTACCAATGTACATTACAAGCCACTGCCAATGATGACTGCCTACAAGAAGTTGGGATTCGACATCAAGGATTTCCCAAATGCTTTCCACATGTTTGAGAATGAGATTACTCTGCCTCTGAATACCAAGATGACGGATGAGGACTTGGAGTATGTAATCGAATGTTTCAAGGAATGCGTGAAATAAGATTCTATGAAGAGATTATTTGATATCATTGCATCTGGATGCGGACTCATTATATTGAGTCCGCTCCTCTTGGTTTTGACTATCTGGATTAAGTTGGATAGCAAGGGACCGGTGTTCTACCGTCAGGTGAGAGTGGGAAGACATAATAAGGATTTCCGCATTTTCAAGTTCCGTTCGATGAGAGTAGGGGCTGATAAGGGTTCGTTGGTTACCATCGGTGGTAGGGATCCAAGAGTGACCCGTTCGGGTTATTACATCAGAAAGTACAAGTTTGATGAGCTTCCTCAGCTGATCAATGTCTTTATTGGTGATATGAGTCTGGTGGGTCCAAGACCCGAGGTTCGTCACTATGTAAACTATTGGACTCCTGAGCAAATGCATGTGCTAGATGTAAGACCAGGAATCACTGACCCTGCCAGCATCAAGTTCAGAAATGAGAATGAGTTAATGGAGAAGGCTGCTGATCCTGAGGATTATTACATCCATGTAATCATGCAGGAGAAGATCAAGCTCTATCTGGAGTATGTAAAGAATGCCAGCTTCTGGTATGACATCAAGCTTATCTTCAAGACATTTGAAGTGATTGTGAAAGAATAGTTCCACCTGTCTTCAATAGTCTTTACGAGCCTTTCGGTTCCCCTTGTAGGGGGCAGAAACCCCAGCGGGAGGGTCCTTAACCCACTCCCAAGCCCTTGCCCTTTCCCAAAGGGCAAGGGATGTAACCGCACCTCAGTGCTGTTTTTCTAAAATCATCCCGTCCTTCTTTACCATTAAAGAAGGCTCCACCTCTCACCCCGACCCTCTCTCCCTCAGGGGAGAGGGAGGAAACCGCCCTACTCGGTGCTCGGAACCGCTACGCTATAAGGTTGGCGGGGCATCAAAGCCCTCGCCATGGTTGTGCGGGATGGGACCGCCTGGGGATAGCAGTTTATAGTTTACAGTTAATAGTTATAGTTTACGGTTGATTTCGTGGTTATTTGCTGATAATTTGCAGATTTCTTTCAATTTTCTTGGTGGTTTCGTAGAAAAAGCGTAATTTTGCGACATTATTAAACGTTTAAAATGAAAGGTTATGGCATTAGAAATAAGAAGTATTCCTGTCTTGACAGGTGAGACTGCAGAACGGTTTGTTCGTGAGGCTGAGGAGAATGAGCGCAATCCACAAAGGAGAAAATTAGTCTTTTCTTTTGAGGATATTGATCGCATTATGGAACGTTCACGTAAATATATGAAAGAACATGGAGGAAAAGGACCTTTTGCAAAATAGTTGTGGGGGCTTTCCATATCCTGTTACAAGTGATTGAATACATAGCGTCGTGGTTTGTTCATCCTGACAATAAGACAGGTTGCCGCTTCATTGTTGTTGATGCTTACAATAAGGAGAATGTGCTTCATTTTTATGAAAAGAATGGCTTCAAATTCTTGTACTCTACTGAGAGTTTGGAGAAAGAGGCGAATCATATTCCTGAAGATGAACACTTAGAGTCAAGGATGATGTATCTTGATCTGTTGGGATATATAAGATAAAAAACTAATTTGGAAAACACAAAAGAATTAGAATTTAATTTTTAATTATATACGATAAGATGGGAGGGCTTTGAATAAAAGATCTGCTCATCCTGTTGGCTTATTTGCTTTTTAAATAAGGTAATGGACTGATTAACACAGATGATGGTACTGATTAGCAGATACTACCATCCATTTATAATATTTAATTTATGAATTCAGAGAGTAAAAGTAAATTCAACCTTTGGTTGTCTGAACATCCAGAGTCGTTTCATCCCAGTGATGAGGCACGGATGTTTGATTTTGTGAATTCCCTCTATGAAACGGATGGGAATATATGTATTGATGAAATTTTCAGTGGATTTACCAAAAGCCATCCTGCTTATAGCAAGGAGGAGGCGATGAGATTGAGTGATAAGTGGGAGGAACAGATTCTGCTCATCATGAGATTCCTGGATTGGAAGAAACAAATCAAAAAATAATTTAGTAAGAAAGTAAACTATGTGTGGAATTGTTGGATATATAGGACAGAATGATGCTTATCCTGTTCTTATTGAGGGGTTGAAGAAACTGGAATATCGTGGATATGACAGTGCTGGTGTGGCCTTGATTAATGGTCAGGACCAGCTGAATGTGTATAAGACAAAAGGTAAGGTGAGCAATCTGGAGGCGATGGCTGCCGAGAAGGATTGTAGTGGTCATGTAGGTATCGCTCATACCCGTTGGGCTACCCATGGTGAGCCTTCTGCTACCAATGCGCATCCTCATGTGAGCATGAGTGGTGACTTGGCTTTGGTGCATAATGGCATCATCGAGAACTATCAGGTCTTGAAGGAACAGCTTATTGAGAAGGGCTATGAGTTCAAGAGTACTACTGATACTGAGGTGCTGGTGCAGCTGATTGATTTCTACTATCAGCAGAATGGCAAGGACTTGGTTTCTGCCGTTTGCCAGGCTTTGAACGATGCCATCGGTGCGTATGCCATTGCTGTTGTCGAGAAGAATAACCCTAGCCATCTGGTAGCAGCACGCCAGTCTAGTCCGCTGGTCGTTGGTGTGGGTAAGGATAATCTGGACTTCTATATCGCCAGTGATGCGACTCCTATCGTGGAGCATACGGATAAAGTGGTGTATCTGGAAGATGGTCAGATTGCTGACATCAGGGTAGGTGAGGAGTTGAATATCATCAACCTGGAGCATTCGGCATGTCATTATGATATCAAGACCGTGGATCTGGACATCAGCAAACTGAGCAAAGGTGGTTTTGATCATTTTATGCTGAAGGAGATCTATGACCAGCCTAACTGTCTGAAGGATTGTATGAGTGGTCGCCTCTTTGCTGATAAGGAACATCCTGAGAACAACCGCATCGTTCTTTCTGCGCTTCGTGATTATCGTGACCGACTGGTTCAGGCGAAGCATATCATCATCGTGGCGTGTGGTACCAGTTGGCATGCCGGACTGATCGGTAAGCAGCTGATTGAGAAGATGTGCCGCAAGAGAGTGGAGGTGGCGTATGCCAGTGAGTTCAGATATGGCGACCCTGTGATTGAGCCTGAGGATGTGGTGATTGCAATCAGCCAGAGTGGTGAGACGGCGGATACCTTGGCTGCGATTAAGCTGGCAAAGGAGAAGGGTGCGCTGATTTTCGGTATCGTGAACGGCGTGGGTTCTTCCATCGCACGTGAAACGGATACGGGTATCTATATCCATGTGGGTCCGGAGATTGGTGTGGCAAGTACGAAGGCTTTCACCGGTCAGGTGACGGTTCTTATACTTCTTGCTTTGGCTTTGGGGCATGAGTTGGGAACCCTAAACAATGCTGACTACTATCAGATGATAGAGGAGCTTTCTGAGATTCCGCAGAAGATGGAGAAGGTATTGGAGCAGGCTCTGATAATCAAGGATATCTCCCGAATGTTTACCTATGCGCACAACTTCCTGTATCTGGGTCGTGGTGTGAACTATCCTGTGGCGATGGAGGGTGCCTTGAAGCTGAAGGAAATCAGTTATATCCATGCCGAGGGCTATCCTGCTGCAGAAATGAAGCATGGTCCTATCGCTCTGGTAGATCAGGATATGCCAATCGTTTTCCTTGCTACGCATCATCAGTTGTATGAAAAGATTATCTCGAACATGCAGGAGGTGAAGTCGAGAAACGGCCGCATCCTTGCCGTGGTGACTGAGGGTGACCAGCAGGTGAAGGAAATAGCGGATAATGTATTGGAGGTTCCAAGAACCCTGAATGCGCTGGTTCCGCTGCTGAGCGTGGTTCCGCTGCAGCTGCTTGCTTACTATGTGGCTGTGGATAAGGGACTGGATGTGGATATGCCGAGAAATCTGGCGAAGAGTGTGACGGTGGAATAAGGTTCCATCTGTTACCCAGAGGCTGATGGTGGAATCTCTTTCCTGGATGAATCACTCGGGATTGATTAGCGTATTCCTACGGAACACGCTAATCTTTCCGAGAAGGATACGAAACATCAGGTATTGAAGGACTTTGAAAGTCCTTTTGAAAACTAAAAGGATTTTTTCCAAAAAATATTTAGGTGATATTTTTCGAAAATCACCCCGACCCTCTTTACCCTTAAAGAGGGCTCCACCTCTCACCCCGACCCTCTTCAATGGTCTTTACACCCCCTTCGGTTCCCCCGTTTGCGGGGGACAGAAACCTCAGAAGAGAGGGAGGAAACCGCCCTACTCGGTGCTCGGAACCGCTACGCTCTAAGGTTGGCGGAGCATCAAAGCCCTCGCCATGTTGTGCGGGCTGGGACCGCCTGGGGATAGCAGTTTATAGTTTACAGTTAATAGTTTACGATTGATTTCGTGGTTATTTGCTGATAACTTGCAGATTTCTTGTGATTCTCTTGGTGGTTTCGAAGAAAAAAGCGTAACTTTGGCGGCAGAAGGTGTTAGATATAGAAGGTATTGATTATGAGAAATATGAATAGAATGTCGGCGGAAGATATCGCTAAACTTGGATGAATTAAGTAAAGCTGAGATAGAAGAGTTGGATGCCGCTATTGATAAATACAAGAATGTGGATACAAAGACTTTGTCTGAGTTATCTCATGATTCTGCTCGATATGAGGCATGGGATAAGAATCATAATGCTGTCATGACCTCTCTGAATATTGCAAAAGCAGGTGATGCTTCTAATGAGTTTTTAGAGTATCTTCGGAACAGGAATTAGCGCTATAATCGTTTCAGAATGTTAAAAAAGAACGTTTTATTGCTTAAAGATTTGATTTTTCCAAGAGAAATCTTTATTTTTGCTATAAAATGGAATTGTTATGAGCAAATATAGATTTAACATAAGCGATTATCATGCCATAGAAAATGCTGATATTCTGGTAGATGGAATAACAGTTTTGGCTGGACCTAATGGAAGTGGCAAAAGTACCATTTCCAAATGGTTGTATTATATGGTGGATGTTGCCACTAGATTCGATGAGTATGTAGGCAAGGGTGTAAATGAAGAATTCAAACATAGTTTGCAGATTCTTGCACGTGCTATTCGAGAAATATGGGGGTATCGCAGTAGTAGAAGTGAAATCTTGTCGTTGGCGGCCAATATTGATGCTTTGAAAAAGAAAATTAATGTTGGAACCGCTGTTGATGAGGTGGCTGAAAAATATAATTCTATAGTAGCCGAGTTTACAGAACAGGTAAGACCTGAGTTTCTTTCGGATGGTGTATCTGCCTTAAGAAAGGTGAGGGTTATAAACTATTTAAAGCAATTAATAGAGGATTCTGATAACATTGAAACATTTGATAATTTTGAGACAAAAATGTTTCAACAGACCGATAGGATGCTTGATGATTGGGAAAAGCGACTTAGTACACGCTCTATAAAAGACGTATATAGCTTTATTGAGGAGTATCTTCGTGAAGATGATGTAGCTCCTGAGTCGATGCAACTCTGGGAGGATGATGTCAATATAATCTCTGAGGAGAGTCTGGGTTCATTGTTTAACATAGAACGAGCTATTTATATTGATACTCCTATGGCATTGAATGCCAAAAACTTGGCAGACAATGTGTTCTTGCAGCGTCTTCATAGTAACATGACTCATTCTCTAGGTAGGACTTTGGATAAGTCAAAGATGCTTCTCTTGCGTATCGCTCGATTGCTTAATGGTAAAATCTCACAGAGTGATAGTCTTCTAGGCGAGACAGAACTCTATTACGAACGAAAAGATGAGCATCTTAAATTGCCAGTGGAAAAAATAGCTACTGGTATGAAGACTTTTGCTTATCTTTATCAGTTGATCAAGAATGGATATTTGGATGATAAAACTATCTTGATGATTGATGAACCTGAAGTTCATTTGCATCCGCAGTGGATTGTGGAATATGCCAGACTGCTAGTGTTGATACATAAGACATTGGGAACGAAACTGATTTTGGCTAGTCATGATCCTGACTTTATTGCTGCCATCAAGGCCATTGCCAAAAGAGAAGAGGTGTTGGAGGAGACAAACTTCTACATATCTTCCAGCGAAGAGCAAGAATGTTCTTATCGTTATAACTTTAAGTGGTTAGGTAAAGACATTGAGCCTATTTTCGAATCGTTTAACATAGCTTTGGAAAGGATTCAGCAGTATGGCGACACAGATATTTGACAATGATTTTCTTCATACTCATCCTATCTACCAGAATGTGCATTCCACCTTAGTGGATGTCTCGAACAGAGACTATGCTATGGCTCCTTTTGATAAAAGGATTGAATGCTTGGATATGGATGATTATGAGGCTCACTATATGCAAAATGGTGCTAATGATAGTACGATGGATGCTGTGATTGGTATAGCCAATTATGATAATAATCATAAGAGTGGCTCTAGTCTGCTGATGGTGGAATTGAGATTGGGATATCAGTCAGCCAAGAACATAACGGCATTGAGCTTAAATAATAAGGTTAAGCATACGATGACTCTTTTGAATGCAGCTGAATTTCCGATTTCACAGGATGCAGTTTTTATCTTTAAGGCAGATGTTTGTCAGCAAGCCAAACATAAGTTGGATGCTTTAGGTCATTCCAATACTTCTAGAAGAAGATGGATAGTGATGAGCCCCGATATCTTCGGAAAAGCTTATATCGCAAAAGAAGATATTCCGTATGTTCCATTGCATGACTATAAAGCAGTATTGGCAAACTTTTGTCGTTTGATAGATTCGCATCTTTGGGATGAAGTGGAAAAGGAGTTTGAAACTTGGGGAAGCAAAACATATAGCAGAATTTCTTACATAAGCCAAGAGCGTGAATTGCTGGAAGATATGCTGCGTAATGTTTGGATTAAAATTGAATCAGAGAAAGATAAAGTAGATGCAGATACGTGGGATTATATCAGCCTTATCAAGGAGGATTACCCACATATACTTGGTTAGGGGGTGCTTTTGCCCCACCTGTCCCTCACCTGCGGTTCTTTTGGGAAGTGTTTGAGTTGTGGGTGATAAGGGCTGATACAAATATGTTTGTATCAATGACTGCATATACCATTGCGTTCTTTTCTTAATCGTCTGACTTCTCTGATTTCTTCATTGATCTCATCAAGCGTGAGCTCTGGGGTTTCACCTCTTTCTGCTTTAGCTCTAAGTTGCTTGAACGCAGCCTTAGCTTTCGCAGTCACTTCATCTTCTTCTTCATTCTTTGCTTGAATGGAGAAGGGAATGCTCTTACTGCGAATTACTGCCTTAACAAAGATGTTGATGGCGGTATTCGCACTCATGCCGAATTGTTCGCAGAGTTTATCAAACTGTGCTTTCTGTTGATTGTCCATACGGACTGTCATTGCTGTCTGTGCCATAAGCCTATAATGTTTAATTGATAATCATTTTGATTGCAAATATACATCATTATGGCGTAAATTGGTGCGATAGTATTAATAATTTAATAAAGATTAATAGTTGAATGAAAGTCAGTGGTTGCTTCCGAACAGACGGCGGTGCCGATGATTTTGCCAAGCTGCACTCCATCGCTGAAACTGCTATGAAGAACGGAAATTCGAAATTCAATGCAATTCTTGCTGTAGTACAACAGTAAGACGATTACTCATGCCCATAGGGGGTGCTGAGTAGTTACGAATGATATAACTGCAATTTTCGCTTTTCTGAAGTATTGCCTAGGATATAAGGGGGATATGAGTAGGGTGATTATTGGTATGGACTGGCAGGAGCTATATTTCTTTGCTTCTAAGCAGGCTCTGCTGGGGCTTTGCTTTGAGGGTATTGAGAGATTGGGAGAGGAGTATCCTGAGGAGTTGAAGCAGAACCCGATAGGGAGGGAACTGCTGATGACTTGGATGGGTAAGGCGCAACAGATTAGCAGGCAGAACATGAAGGTGAATGCTGTGGCGAGCAAGCTCTTCTCAATGCTGAGAGAGGATGGGATGAGGTGCTGCATTCTGAAAGGGCAGGGGAATGCCTTGATGTATCCGAATCCTTATTCCCGTACTCCTGGGGATATTGATGTTTGGATTGATGCTAGGATTATTGAAGTGCTGATTTTGTAGTAATTCGCTGATGAGTTGCAGATTTCTTTTGATTTTCTTGGTGGTTTCGAGGAAAAAGCGTATTTTTGCGGCAGATTGCAATTAAAGAATTTAAAAGGAGAACTATTATGGATACATTAGATAAAGAATTTTGGGAAAAACGTGAAGCTGCTATGAAAAGATTTATGGCGGCAAAAGAGCGTAAAAAGGCTCGTGTAGCTGAAATTACTAAGAGCCTTTGTGAGGAATATAAGGAACGAACGGGGGTATATCCTAAATATATAAATGTTTGGTAATGAAACCACTTCCTTTGGATATAATTAATGCTTCTGCTCCTTATGAGGTTTATTGGCATGAAACGTCTCGAACTTACCGCTTTAAAAGTGATTTTGGTGTGGTACTTGCTATTGGCTTTGATGATGATGACATCATTGAAAATGCAGAATCATATGTCTTTTCTATCATCAATGTAAATAAAATACCTTCTCCACGAGACTTGAAAATGCGTGATACGATGATGCTTATCATAGAGAACTTCTTTAATATGAACGAAGCAGCTCTCTTGTATATTTGTGAGAGTGGGGATGGTAAGCAGCATATGCGAAGCCGTCTGTTTGAATATTGGTTTTCCTCTTATCAAATGAAAGATAAGTTTATTTTGATGCCTGTCAGTATCGAAGATATGGAGGGAATTGAAAATTTTGCAGCTTTAATTATTCGAAAAGATAATCCGAATGTTTTAGATATTGTTGCAGAATTTTCAAACACTGTGGCTATGTTTAGGGTAAAACCTAATAGTCATGACTAATTTATTTTGATTTTCTTTGGCGGTTTCAATAAAAAAGCGGAACTCTGCGGCAATAAACTATAAAATGAATAATGACTATGATGGGAATATTACAAATTGCCTCTTATATATACAAGCGCTATATGGATGATTTTGGCGTTCGTATTGATGAAATGAAGTTGCAGATTTGAGTGAAGCTAAGAATCAAGGAAGAGGGTGTGGCTTATGACACACCCTCTTCTTTGTAAAACAGCTGTTTTTTATACTTTAATTATTAAGTAAAAGATGTTATTGTATTTATCACTTATCTGATGTTTATTTCAGAACCAGGCGTATTGGCATCGCCTTGTAGCGGCCATTGTTCATGCCGTTGCTACCACTCACGAATCTCATATTGGATAATCCTTTCCTCTTGTTGTAAACATCAAAGTATCTATACCAGAAACCATATTCAGGACTGTTGGTACCGAAGCCCTGCGTACCTGACAGCAAAGTCTTGGTCCAGAGATTTACATGGATAGGGTTCTTATGGCTCTCGCCCTCCAAGAATCCACCCATAGGCAGATAGATGTATGGCAACTCGGAATCCACCGTCTTGATACGCACGCAGTTGTAGGTTTCTCCTAACGATGTGGACTGTGGTACCACCTCCAGATTGCCTGCATTAACTAATTCTTCGAACACGGCATCAGTTGGAATGGTATAGCCTGTTGGTGCCAAGGTGCTGGAGAGATCCTGAGTGGCATCGCTGGTGCTCTTTTTTTCAGAGATACAGAAATAGCCACCAATGGCTTTCTTGTTCTTTGCCAGTGCCACCACATCTGGGGCATAGTAACCATTGTTGGATGCACCTAGGTTGCGGTCTAACATATAATAAGTAGTGGTGGTTTCATCGGCCTTCTTTCCCTCTACCTTTACCACACCATAATAGAACCAGCCCTTCACCTTCTTCTCGTTATCTCCGTTTTCTGTCAACTGATAATCATTATATACCTTGGAAGTCTCATCTATCTTATGGAAGATACCAGTATGATAAACAGGATAAGTGATCTCGATGCCAGCCTGGTTCTTAATGGTAAATGAAGCCTTCCACAAATTCTTGTTTGCCGTAGTATTGGTAAGGCTTACCTTCCACTTACCATTATCTTCTTCCACTTTGATTTTATCATCCTTTTTAGTAATCTGATCACCATCAAGTTTAGGGATAAGATACGTGATATCGGCTGTTCCCACGCAGAAATGCAAACCATCATTTCTCACAGCCCCTTGCATTTCTTCAGGAGTGATGCCTTGCACACCAGTGTCCAACCAGTTGAAATAGTTGGCAGCTACGGTGGAGTTATTATACTGCATGGTTACGATTCTATCAGGATCCTTTCTTCTAAAATCAAAACCAGCCTGCTTGATGGTTATATCAAGAGAAAGGTCGCTATAAGTAACGGTGATGGTGCCTATACGTGGTTCCTCTGATTGGTCATTCTTTGTAAGCGTAAGCTTCAAGGTATATTTCTTACCTTTAGAAGACTTTCTGCCTGTCTCTGGTGTATCATTCACAGTCTCTTGATCACAAGCGGTTATCCAAGACGCATTCTTCTGGACACTATACAGCCAATCATCACTACTCGTTGCATCTGGCAAGGTAGTAACAATGGTTACGATAGCCTTTGTAGTGCTTGCATCTACCTCCTGATAATCGCTCACTCCCAATTCATAGTCTTTGCAAGCTATCATTTGGGTGATTTCTGGGTTATCGTCCACCACCTCTACTTCCACTCTATTCTCTGGCAGACTCTTCTTAGCCTCTTCAAGCGTAGAGAAGCCATAGTCGTTTACCTTGGTTACCTTGATGGTATAATGGTGGTTACGGAGCAAGGCATATTGGATTTTCTCTTTAGCATTCTTGTAGAGTGCCACCTTATAATATCCTTCTCTATCCTTATAATTCGCCTTGATAATCACCATTGCCTTGCCTGCAGAAGTTTCATTTACTGCCATGGTGGTTGCGGTACCGCCGCCCAATGGGTTGTCTTCCGTTCTGAGAGCGGTAGATTCCGCCAAGTCATCGGTTTTTTGCTCGGTATTATAATTGGCAGGAGCTATGGCTGCCTTGGTTGCCATGTTATAGACATACAAGCCTGCATTAGTGAAATTACTCTGGATGCTATTGTCTATCTCCAAACTTATCTTGGCGCATTGGCGCAACATCGTCACTGAAGGATTAGCTTCCAAAAGTGTATCTATTGAAATTTTACCCCAGCAGATAGGGGCATCAAGCTGAGGGTCTCTCTCCTTAGCAGCAGTGAGAGACTGCAAGTCTTGTGCCTCGCTCTCCGTCATGTCGCTGGCATTGGCTACAAGATGTACATTCTTGGTACCAGCAGGAACATTGGTTATCTTTACCTTGTAGCTGCCATCAGACTGCTGTGATAAGGTAGAATAGCAATCTGTCTTGCCTAAGTATTTGTCCTTATCTCCATAGAACACAGCGCAGAGCGAATTGAATGTCTCCGAGGCCCCCGCTCTTGTACCAATCTGTTGCTTGGTGAAGTTGGTCAATTGAAGGTTTAAGACAAGTCCCTCGGCAGGGATTTCATCCCCGCCGAGTCCGATAGCCTCCATCGTATCCTTGCAGGAAACAAGGCTTAGGAGCAATCCAATCCATATCATTAAATGTTTGATCTTCTTCATTGCTTAAACTGATTTATAACAGTGTTCAAATCTGATTCTAATCTTATTTAATCCACACCAGATGGCTTGCCAGCGTGCCAAGAGGAGCCATCGTAATAGCCTGTGTCATTATGCTTCTCATAGCTGTTGCCATTGAAAAGCAGGACGCTTCCTCCACCCGTATTTTTGTTGTCGCTTTTGATTCTGATGTCCTTCTCGTGGTCTCCCTTAACAGCCTTGAGGGTAATCACAGTCTTATACCAACCATTATTCAAATTATCGCATGACCAACTTTTACGCGCTGTATCATAGATGGTAAAAGACTCGCGCTCTTTATTACTGTCATCACCATTTTTGCCATTGGCGACACCATATACCTTGAACCATCCGTAAGTCGGGAATCTGGTGTAAATGGTAAAGTTGATGTTCTCAATAGTTGGCATGGCATCATATATGTTCCAAGTAGGATCTGATGTTGGATCATAGACAATCCAACCCTCTCGATCCTCATAGTCGAAGAGAGGAATACCTGGTTCCAAGTGGTGAGGGCAACGATGAAGCGTATAACCTACGTTCGTATTGTGATTGTTACTGAACATAATCAATGTTTCACCAGGTTTGATGGTCTTTTCTCCCTTAGCATCATAATCTACAGATATCGACTTGAAATCCTTGCTGAAGTCCTTGTAATACCACCCTACATTCGTATTATCCGGATTCATTTTATCACCAGGCCAGCTTCCTGTAAATTTCCAAACAGGAGAGTTGGCTTGAGTTCCAGTTGTCTCACCAATCTGGGTATAGACATAGACATAATGATTGTCTGGTTGAGATGTGTAAATTCGGTTCTCATCCCATGCAGATTCAAACCATCCATCTGCCCAGTTGGTATTTCCTTCAGTTCCATTATAAGTCTCTTTCTTTTTTTCTTCAAGTGTACCCTCATAATTATCAGTTCCATTACCTCCTTTATAATGTGCGCGGTCGTTGATGGCACGGAAGTTGATACGATAGTTACCCATTGCAGGCTTTACCGTTACCTTGATTTTCTTCTCAAAGTCGAAGCCTGCTGCAGGTTCCTTTGGCTTCACGGTGAGATAATGTACTGTCGTGGTAACAGGGTCACTGGTTGCCTCAATCTTGAAGGTTCCTTCTCGGGTATCAGGAGTATCGCAAGATGCCTGAATGGTTGACTTACCTACGGTGGAAGAGGTGTTACCGGTGAAAGCCAAACCGCCGAGGTTGGTCTTAAACTGCACCACTTTGGTATTGTTGTCGCTACCCCAATAGATGGTTACTTCCTGTGGATTTACCTCAAAATAAGGAGAGGCATCATAGGTTACATCGAGATACTTCTTAATGTTACCAGCCTTAATCCAAACCTTTGCCGTACCCTTGTACTTTCCATTATAGTCGGAGAACTTAATGTCCTCGTTGATTTTGAATGTGATTCTATGATTCTTCACTGCATCTAGCTTGCTCAACACAATCACATCTTTCTCACCACTGGATGTTGTTACCTTTTCATCGCAACCGAAATCTGCCTCTGTCAGCATTACGTTCGACTCATAGTCGATGGAATCTGTCGGGGTAGATGTTACGCTCGCCTTCGTCTTGCTTACCCACAAAGTAGTATGGTTGAAGTCGGCATCTATCGTTACAGGAGTCCAGTCCTTTACGCTCACATTACAGTCGAGAGTCATGTTTCCCAGACTTTTGATGTTGCCGATAATCTCATAATAGGTGCCACGAGGGAAGGTCGGAACTTCGGTGGAAGTTGGGCTCTCGTCCTGACGATGTCCCAGCTTAATCGTATAGTTGTTCTCAAAGCTACCATTCACAAAGCCATTAACTTTGAGGGTAGACTGCTGAGAGGCATTGGCGATATAACGCTCAGGCAGATAGTAAGTGCCTTGGAAAAGCCACTTATCGGCGGCATTCTGTGGAGCAGCTGTAGGAGTAGCATCCTGAACAAGGGTGATGATGTTCTTATTATTCACATTGGCATTGGTTGCATCCTCTGTCCAGTCTCCCGCCTTATAATAACCACCCTTATTGCTTGCCTCAGAAGGAGTTGCATAAACTTCATTTTCAAAACCTTTGGCATAATCTGTGCTAACATTAGAATTGCTAAATGCTCCATTCCAACTCAGCGTGGTGCTAGGAGAAAGCTTTTGAGCCAGAATATCCTTGATGCTATAGCTCTTGCCATTGAATGCAGAACCTTCAGCAGTAGGGTCGAAAAGCAGGTTGAGCTTAACCTTTACGCATGTAAACTTCAGGTTAGCTGCCACCTCGGTATATTTATCACCACTTTTTTCTATTTTTGTATCGATGATATTACCGTTCACATCCTTTGGCTCATAAATCATCGGGATGTTTGTAAAAACCGGCATTCCCGGTTCTGTTCCAACGCCATAACTCAGTACTATTTTTTTGAGATCATCTTCTGTTTGGATAGTTTGACCGCTCAACACCTTGTTCATATTGGCAACCACATAGATATGGTAAGTGCCCGGCTCGATATTGAGCTGATAGTTAGCTACATGCTCCTCCAGCATCATCGAAGCCAGTGGGGCAGGGAGCGTCTCTACCAGGAGCTTGCCTTCATTTCCTGTAGGGAAAGCATAGAGGCTCAGGTCGTTGATCTGGCATTCATCTACCGTGGCATTATAGGTAGGAAGGCCGGAAGCATCGTCGGGATTGGTGCCGCGGCTGCTGAGCACAGTTGGCACGAGTACATGCAAGTTGCTTTCTGACGAAATGGGAGTGCGCTCGCCTCCAAGTTCGTCAGAGCAACTTACTGTAACCAACAATATAAACCAACTAACTAAACTTAAAATGAAATCTCGTATTTTCATTGTTTCTAATTTTTAAAGTCAAATACTCTTATGAGCTAAATGCCCGGAAGGGGCTCTGACACCTGAAACGGTTAGAAATCGACACGCTGGATGCGCTTGCTCCAATCCAGGATGGAAATGCTGAGCTGCACATACTTCCACTGGTTGCCCTGGAGGAAGAAGTCGAGCTTGTAGTCGTACTCTCGGTCCAGGAATTCCTGCTCTGAATAATGGCGGGCTTCGAAGGCACCACGGCCTTGAGCCAGAAAGTCTGCAAGATTGATGCGTGCCACCTCTTCGCCAGTAGTCTTGTTCGTGATGGTGAGGATGGCGTTCTTGTCGTTTTCTTCTGCCGGATGCCAGATGAGTCGGGAGAACATGAGGGCGGCATGAGCGGTGCGCTCCTTTACATTGCCCTCGGTATCCTTAAACTCAGTGGTCCAGGTGTAGTATGGGGTATATGTCAACTCCTCGTCGGGGAGGAGAGAGTTGTCGTAACTGATATCGCCGTTGGCATTGGTTATCTGATAACTGAAGTCATCGGCATTGATGTTGGCAGGCTCGTCGGTCTGATGCAGGCTGATGGTGAGCTGCTTGGTATCACGAACCAAACCGATGGTATGGCGTGTAACCTGCAGATCTTTTACTTCAACCAGTTCGTTGCTGAGTCCCTGCCAGAGTGTATCAAGCGGTTGGCTCTGGTTGTTTACCTTGCCCTGTTCGCGGTCGAGTCGTGCATGGAGGGCGGTGATGTTGTCACCCTGCTGTGGCAGAGCTATCTGGAATTTGGCACCTGGCTGCGCAAGTGCATCTTCGTATTTCTTTTGGAAGGCGAAGGTTGCGAATCTGTATTTGCCCGGTTCCAGATTGATTAGCATGGCATAGTTAGGGTCCTTGAGCGGCTGTGATGTCGCATCGTTATAGGCATCATGGCGAGCAATGAAGTTGCCCTGCTCGTCGTATACGAATACGCTGAGTCCGCCCACATGATCTTTGAACATGTCGGCACGCTGCACGTTGTAGTCGTACTTGAACTGCAAGTCAACACCCATGTCACAAGGAGGCAGGTCGTCGTGCATCAAGTCGTTGCAGCTTGCTAGCAGGCTGCCGGCCATGATGAAGCCCCATCCCATGCATATATTCTTGATCCAACTGTTAAACTTCTTGTTTGCCATGATGCTTATCTGTTTTATGAAAAAGTAAAGTGTATAAATAGATTCTTATTTTTCCGAGATAGCCAGCCGCTCCTTAGCGCTAGAGCGGCTGAGCTATATATAATAATGTGTAATGGATTACAAATCGACTGTGTCTGAACGCTTAGCCCAAGAAAGGATCTTCACGCTGACGCTAAGATACTTCTCGTTCTCATCATCTGGCTGAGTTGGGTCTACTGGAGGCACACCAGGGTAGCCAGGACCATAGACGTTGCCAACAGTCAAGTCATACCAGTTGTTACGGAGCATACCATAACGGCCAAGATACTTGACGTTATCTGTTCCATAAGATTCACCTGAGTTCCATGGAGTCAATGAGCCGAAGTGCTTAACACGAGCGATATAATATGTAACACCCCTAAGATAGGTATTGATACCAACCATCTCTTCTGGACGACCAGCTTTCAAGCCGAGTTTATCATTAATCTCTTTAACGATTTGTGTACCTGTCATACCACTATAATATGTATCGGCAACAAGAGTTTTACCAGTAGAATCCTTGATATCTGTCAAGGTAATCACATGAGAGCCTTCTGTCTTGAGATTTGTATAGTCAACTGTACAACCTGGGAGAACTGAAGTTGCTGCAGTATTAACTGCAGTCTCTAAGGCTGCTTCTTTCAGGATAGTTGTCATATTACCGATGGTGTAGAATGTTCCATCTTTATCTGCAAGGGGATTGCCTGCATCATCCTTAGGAGTATATGTTGCCTTGAAGATAACGCGGGTTGTCTGACCCTGATACATGTTTGCCAAGTTGAAGGTGTTCTCTAAGCAATATGCTGACTCTGCGAAGGTTTTGTTGATTCCACTTGTAGCATTGATGAAATTGAATTCTGCCTGTCTTTCTGCCTCTTTATCTGTTTTATTGAGATTATCCAAATTGTAGTTAGGATCCTTACCCCAATAAACACGGCTGTTAGTACCTATGAAACGAGGAGTAGTCCAAATGGCAGAGAAATCTGTGCTCAAGCCATCAATATTATGAACAGCGTATGTCTTCTTGTTTGTGATATCCAAAGCCCAATTGTTGAATTCTACTGTACTCTGTGTAGGAGTATTTGTTGCCTTGTCTATAACTGTTTTTGTAGCAGGATCAGTAACAGACATCTTCGCTACACCACGCTCTACATAAACTGTTGCGGCACTAGTTCCTGCCTCTGCTTTTTCCTTGGTAGAATAAATATTTTCTTTATCAATAGTAACCAAAGTTGTTGGTGAGGCAGTTCCTTTCAACGGAGCATTAGCCATATAGAAGTCATTATCAGCCGCCAAATCGTCTACTGAAGGAGTCAAAATTTGGCTGTTCCACTCATTATAACTTTGACCAACAGTAGGCAATGGTACCTTTACTCCACCAGTTTTATTGTTATTAAGCAAAACCAAAACATAATATTGATTCTTGGTATCCACATTAGTAAGCTTTGCTACCAGCTTTTTAGAAGTTGTTGTGATACCACCTGTAGTATCGTCAGTCCAATCTGCAGCAGCTGTTGGTAAATCTACGCTCTCAACAAACTTGCAAGAGCCTTCATCTGAATCATACTTCTGGAAAATAAGGGCAGTTGCGCTTTTTACAGCATACTCTTTTGCTGTGCCTTCATCCATTTCAGCACCACCAGCATCTGCAGCACGAGTTCCACTTACCGAAGGCAAGTTGATGGTGAAAGTTGCATAACCAACACCAGTTTCATTAGTACCAGTACCTGGACCTGCGGTTCCCAGGTCCTCATTGCTTGAACAGCTTGCTGTCATAGCTGCGATGACAGCCAAGCCAAATAAATGTTTAATCTTCATAATTTTTGAAAGTTAAGCTTGTTTATAATCGTTATTCTCTAATTTTCTGTTATTCCAATTCCTTTATCTGCTTGAAGACATCTCTTACACGCTCTGCCTCTTTCGAGTTGCCTGCCTTGGCAAGATGCTTTTCGGCAGAAGTAAGATCACCTTTCTGCAAATCGGTGCAGGCGGCATTGAGATTCGCTGTCTCATTATCTGGGAAGAGACGGACGGCGATGTCGAATACCTCGTTAAACTCTGGCGAACCCGGCTCGTAAGTCTGTGCCACCAGGAACATCTCCTGCAGAGAAAGCTGCTGTGGTTTGGTCTTCAATATATCCTTGGCTTCTTCGATGCTGAACGGACGAACTGTGTAGGTTACCGTATAGTCGCTATGACGGAGACGAGGATAGATATGATCCAGGATGTAGCGGTAACTAGCCGGATGGAGCTTTCTGATCTTCAGGTCCTTATCGTCGGGAGCCAGCGAGGAGTTAGCTATCTCGAGAATTGCTTCCTTATCAGCCAGATGACTAGCCTGAATCTTCTTCTTGAATCCTTCCCAGTCTTCCGGTGTAGCCTGATAGGTAAAGAGCTTGCTGTTTAAGGTGTAGAGGCTGCTCACATAGTTGCGGAGGGCAGCTGCACGCTCGTTGGCAAGGCGCTTGTTGTTGGCATACGAACCATCAGGCGAAGCAAAACCATGGATATCAATATCTGTGATTTCAACGTTCTTATCGTTCTTTACCAGGTCGATGGTGGAAGTAATCTTCTTCAGCTCAGTAGCATTCTCACGGAAGTTGGCAAGGATATTACTCTTGTTAACCACAAAGCTGAGATAGGCTTCACCCTTTTCGGCTCTCACCTTCTTGGCTTCCGCCTTCGGCTGCACAAAGAAATCCTTCGTAATCTTCGGTGTACGGTCGATATCCGCAATCGGCGTATTGTCCTGTTCTATCAGGTTGCCACATCCGCAAAGATCTTCTTTCACCGAGAGTTTGAACTTCTTCATCCATTTCTGATAAGGAACAGACTGGGCGAAGTAAACCTGCTGACTGGTCTTGTTCTTGCGGGTAAGAACCTGTGCCTGCGGATTCTTCTTGCTGTCGGCAAGTCGGCGGTATCTTACAGCCTGATTTCTACCCTGGATGATGATAGGGTTGAGAGCGATAGAATCAGTTCCTACCATTACCGGTGTGAAAACAATCTGCTGCTCTGATTTCATCTTCAATTCGTTCAGATTCATACGGAAGGCAACGTCCATCCGGTTGCCGTTCTTGCGTGCCAAGACGCTGTCTACCTGAATCTTACCCCCTGCCAGCTGTTGAGCCTGAGCAGGCATGATGCCCTGAGAAAAGAGTATGCAGAGGGGCGAAATGACCGCATAAAGCTTCATTTTATCCATATTATGATTTCCCTAAAATTTTTTGTATTCTGTCTAGTTATTACGTGTTTTTATTGTCAGTTTAAAACCGCAGTTAAATTAAATTCTTAGAACACGTATATGAGAGATAGTGCGGCTTTTGTAGGGCCCACATAGTTGCGGTGGTCTTTGTCGAGACATTTTTCGCATCGTCCGTAAAGCTTGTAAGGACTGTAGGCATATCCCAAACCGATAGACCCTTCGAAATTGAGGTGCTTATTGAGTAGCCACTGATAGCCGTAGGTGAGGCCTCCACCTACATACCAGCCTTCATAGTGCCTGCCCTCCAGAGTTTTCGGCAGGATGCCGAAGGGCATGTCAATGTTTTTAATGTTGTATTCACCGCCTAAGGCATGAATTCCGAAGAAATGGCCTCCAAACTTCTGGCAGGTGTACCATCTGTATTCTGGCATAACATTCCAGAATCTCATCTTCTTGTCGCCCGAGAACTTCCAGGGGTTCAGGGTGCCGAAGAGTTGGAAGGTTGTTTTCTTGCCCGTGCCGATTTCGATGCCGGCGTTGGCAGATGTGGAAGCCCATCCCAGTAAGTTGGTCTTCAGAGCGACCTCCTGCGCTCGCGTCGTTGCCATTGAAAGGATCAGCAGCAGCAACATAGCTGATTTTATGAATGTTTGCTTCATCATATCTTTACTTTTATATTTGGTTTAGTTTATATTAAACTTAGCCTTCGTTTGTTAGTTGGTATCTATTTTCGGCTGCAAATTTAAGAAGAAATCCAATATGAAGCAAGAAAAAGTTTCAAAAAGGTTACATTTCTATGTGCAAACGTTTGCACGTTTTATGCAACCTGTTTGCGTACACACATCATAAAGCACATGATTATCGGCGTCTGCTTGCCGTCATTGGGAATCAATGAATCTCCTATTAATATTAATGGATATCAGTCTCTTCCGCTGCAGATGCTTTGTTTTCCTTGGGTTGTGGATTGGGTACGAAGCCAAGGATGGCAACCAGACAACTCATCAAAGGACTGATGATATTGAAGAAGCAGAAGGGGAGATAGACAAGTGTCGGGATACCAAGAACCGTACTCTGCGTCATACCGCAGGCTGTCCATGGAACCAATACGCTCGTTACGGTAGCGCTATCCTCTGTACTTCGGCTCAAGAGTTCCGGACGGTAGCCTCGTTCGGCATATTCATCCTTATAGATAGATGCATTCATAATAATGCTCAGGAACTGGTCACCCATAACGAGATTGAGCAAGACGCCTGATGTCACTGTGCTGCAGACAAGTGATACGGTGCTGTGGATGCTTTTCAGGAGCATGTGGGTAATGGCGTGGAGCATGCCGCTGGCTACCATACATGAACCGAAACACATGGCACAGAGGATGAGCCAGATGGTATTGAGCATGCCAACCATACCTCGGGTGGCTACGAGATCATTGATGTTCACCATACCGCAATCTACCTGGGTATGGGTATAGCAGGTGGTCATGATTCCTTCAAAGAGGCTTTTGGCAGAGATGCTGTCTTCACCTGCTATCCCTACAAGTACTTCCGGCTGGAGAATGAGGGCACAGATGCATGCTGAAAGGGCTGAAAGCAGAAGGGTGATGAGGGATGGCGTCTTACGGTAGATGAGCCATCCTGTAAAAGCCGGAACGAGCATGGTAAACAGGGAGATATTGAAACCATGACTCAGACCGGTGAGATACTGGCTGATATCCACTGGCTTGGAATCATAACAGAGTCCGATGATGAGATAGAGTACCAGCGAGAGCAAGATGCTTGGTATGGTAGTATAGAGCATATAGCGAATATGTGAGAAGAGATCCGCTCCGGCTATACTCGAAGCAAGGACGGTGGTATCGCTCATTGGCGAGAGTTTATCCCCGAAATAGGCACCGGAGATTATGGCTCCAGCGGTGTAGGGGGCTGGTATTCCCAGGGCATCACCGATTCCCATCAGAGCAATACCGATGGTGGCAATAGTGGTCCATGAGGTTCCCGTCATCACAGAAATGATGCTGGAGATGATGCATGCGCAGGGAAGGAAAAAGGTTGGCGACATGATCTGTACACCATAATATATCAATGTGGGTACCACACCACTGATCATCCAGGTAGCTGACATCATTCCGATGAGCAGCAGGATCAGGATAGATACTCCGGCATCGCCCACGGTTTTTTTGATCATCTCTTCAAAGATATTCCATTTCATCCTATAGATGCCCATACCGAGTGCTACACAAACGGCTGTGGCTATCATGAGGGCCACCTGAGAGGCACCAGCCAAGGCATCATCAGGGAAGATTTTGACAACCAGGACGATGAGAGTAATAAGGACAGCCAGCGGTATGACAGAAATAAAAGGATGTGGTTCAACTGGCTGCTGAGACGAGCATGATGCCTGATTCTCTGCAACTTGAGATTTCTGTTTCTTTTCTTCTTGTTCCATTTGTTAATATTCTCTTTTCATTTTAGTTTTTCATTTACTTTGCGTTTTCATCCGTTTCTTCGATGACATCTGGTCGCTGAAGAACACAAATCATTTCATTACTTCTTGAATTTTCATGCCAAGTAGTGCTTTTCGTGCAAAGGTAACTAAAATTTCCTGTTTACGCAAGAAAAGGTCCAATATAATATTCTTTTTATAAAAAATTATTATTTCATGGAATTTTTCTTGGTTATTTGCCATTGTTAACCATTTTTTTCTTAACTTTGCATGCTTCCCATTTTCTAAGGGTGATATCATTACCTTTGCAATCTGTATGGTTATATCATCGACTCACAGACGGGTAAACTGACAGAAGTAAAAATAGAAAAAGAATAAAGAAATTAGTTCAAATTAAAACACGTAATATTAAGAATATGATTTCATTTGAAAGTGATTACAACAATGGTATGCTGCCAGAGATTCTAGAAGCTCTTGGCAAGACAAACAGTGATAAAACATCTGGTTATGGTTTTGATCCATACTCAGAATCGGCAAAAGAGAAAATCCGCAAGGCTGTGGACAATGAGAATGCAGAAGTGTTCTTCCTGATAGGCGGTACGCAGACCAACACCACGGTCATTGATTCCGTCCTCATGGGATGCGAAGGAGTAATCTGTGTGGAAACCGGTCATATCGAGGTACATGAATCAGGAGCAGTAGAAGCTTTCGGGCATAAGGTCATTACCCTGCCAGGAAACAACAGCAAGCTGACAACCGGCACCCTGTCAGCTTATATGGATACCTTCCTAGCCGACGAATCGCATCCTCACATGGTGCAGCCAGGCATGGTTTATATCTCGATGCCGACTGAGTTCGGAATGGTCTACACCAGAGAAGAACTGGCTGCGCTGTATGCAACCTGCCAGAAATATGACCTCCGTCTCTTCATCGATGGTGCCCGACTGGGATACGGTCTGGTTTCAGCGGCATGCGACTATGACTTGCCATTCCTTGCAAAACATTGTGATGTATTCTATATCGGCGGAACCAAGGTGGGTGCCATGATGGGAGAAGCTGTGGTATTCTCGGGCATGAAGGCACCGAAATACTTCTTCACCAACGTAAAGCGTCATGGAGCCTTGCTTGCCAAGGGCAGAATGCTCGGCATCCAGTTTGACACGCTGTTTACGGATGAGCTCTATTTCAAGATATCGCGCCATGCCATCGCTATGGCTACCCGCATCCGCAGCATCTTCGAAAAGCATGGCATCGCCATTGCCTACGATTCTCCAACCAATCAGCAGTTTGTAGTACTCTCACCTGCCCTCTACGAGGCCATTTCCCCAAAACTAGCATTCGAGATATGGGAAAGAAAGAGCGAACATGAAATCATCTGCCGATTCGTTACAAGCTGGGCAACAAAGGAGGAAGAACTCGATGAGCTAGACCGTATTCTTCAATCTTACGCTTAAGAAGGCTAAGGATGGTTCTCCTCCAGAATCATCCTTAACAATTCTTCATTTGCCTCGTTGTTAATCTCTGCATCCTCCAACTCAGAGAAATAGTCAAGCGTGCTGAACATTCGCCTGTAACATCTACCCCTATCACTTTTTCATGGGCATAGATGATGCGAAGCATGGCTTGGAGCTGCATAAGTGTCATATCTCCATTGTTCCAGTCGGTGATGGTATCAAGTAAAATGTCTGCTAAGAGATAGGGTTGGCCATTGGCTGAGATTGTTGGATCTTAGGCAATGTTTTTTTATTTTGTCTTAAGCTGTACTGATGTTTCCTTGCTTTTTTCTCCGATTGTTTGGCTTTCTGCCGGCGGTAAGCTCAAGCTCATGACTTATCTAATAGAGAAGGCGGCTAGTGCGTATGTGACGGAGAAAGCTGATGGTTTGACCATAGAGGAGTCGTTCTTTCTGTATATCCTTGCTCAGAATTGGGCGAATGGTGATGAGTTTTCATGGGCTTGTGGAGGAGTAGAGGAAAAATGGGTGTCTCTTGTGGAAGAGGCAAGATGGAGTTTCCAGAAGAACCGTTCATGGGAGGGCTTCCTGACAAGACTGAAGCCAACTGTGAAGGATATGATGCGAAGAGGTATCACCTTCTCGATGGAATATTAAGCAAGAGGGGGCGAGTTCCGTAAAAGAAACCCGCCCCCATCGTTATATAAATCTCTCTCTATTTCTAAAGTGATTCATATATATATGTATATCGTAGTGTTCTATTCTTACTTGCTCAAGCTAACAGAATGGCTCATGTTGGCCATTTCTGGAATTGAGTCTACTACGTGTTTCAAGAACATGCCCATGCAAAGAACCATACCTGAAAACATAACTGCGGCGAAAGCCATTGTAAAAATAGTCATCATAATTATTAACCTTTTTAAAATTTATTATTTGTTATTCCTTAAATGCGAGTGCAAAGTTAACACTTTTTTATCGAATAACGGCATCTTTTGCCGAGAAATATCATTGCAATATGTTTTTCTTGATATGGGTCAACCACTTGTTTTTAGCCTTTAAAATGACATTTTGCTATCGGATATATTGTTTTTGTGGCAATAATTTATATATATCATTTTTCTCGCATTGATATGTGTTTAACAAGATAGGGATTCCTGTCAGATGATAAGAAAAGGGCGCTCCTTCCTAAAGGATAGAGCGCCCTTAACTTTTATATCTATATAGGTATTGCGCTATTTGTCTATTGCTTTATTGCATGCTTACAGCATTGATCTTCTTCATTGTCATTTCAAAAAGCAAAAATCCTTTTTACCCTTTTACTTTTTTACTCTTTTACCTTTAAAAGTTTGATTGTCTGTGTTTTTCCCGTGATGCCT
>ENA-OURN01000094-OURN01000094.1-human-gut-metagenome-genome-assembly--contig:-NODE-94-length-44309-cov-5.30359_pt1 | contig 44309 bp, 36 predicted proteins | sample MGYA00242099_ERZ508987 | MGnify/ENA primary metagenome ERZ508987 (study PRJEB26280, sample SAMEA2531405) | human gut metagenome | biome: human gut; feature: human-associated habitat; material: faeces... | reverse complement strand
CGCCAAAGCCGGGAGCCTTGACAGCGCAGACGTTCAGGGTTCCGCGCAGGCGGTTGACGATCAGAGTGGACAGAGCCTCGCCCTCAATGTCCTCAGCCACGATCAGCAGCTTCATACCGTTCTGCATGACCTGCTCCAGCAGAGGAACCAGATCCTGAATCACGCTGATCTTCTTATCGGTGATCAGGATAGCGGCGTTGTCCAGATCAGCCACCATCTTGTCGGTATCGGTGACCATATACGGGGTAAGGTAACCGCGGTCGAACTGCATGCCTTCCACGATCTCGTTGTAGGTCTCAGCGGTGGTCTTGTTCTCCTCAATGGTGATAACGCCATCGGAGGTGACCTTCTCCATAGCCTCGGCGATCAGACGGCCGATCTCGGGGTCGCCTGCAGAAATAGTGCCGACGCGGGCGATATCGTTGCTGTCCTTCACCTTCTGGCTGTGAGCCTTGATGGTCTCAACAGCCTTGGCAACAGCCTTGCTCATGCCGCGGCGGATATCCATGGGGTTTGCACCGGCGGTGACATTCTTCATGCCCTCGGTGACCATGGCCTGTGCCAGAACGGTTGCGGTGGTGGTGCCGTCGCCTGCTGCGTCGTTGGTCTTGGTAGCGACTTCACGCACCAGCTGTGCGCCCATGTTCTCGAACTCGTCCTTCAGCTCGATCTCCTTAGCAATGGTCACGCCATCGTTGGTGATGACCGGTGCACCGAACTTTTTGCTCAGCACCACATTGCGGCCCTTGGGGCCCAGGGTAATCTTAACGGTGTTTGCCAGGGTATCGATACCGGCACACAGTGCCTTGCGGGCATCCTCGCCCTGCTTGATCTGCTTAGCCATAATCAAATCGCTCCTTTAAAGCTCAATTTTCAAATATCAGAGGGGAAACCACTCAGTCCTCAACGACTGCCAGAATATCGCCCTGACGGACGATGGTGCACTCTTCGCCGTCCACCTTGACCTCGGTACCGGAGTACTTGCTGGTGAGGACCTTGTCGCCGACCTTCACAGTCATCTTGACTTCCTTGCCGTCCACAACGCCGCCGGGGCCGACAGCGATGACCTCAGCCACCTGGGGCTTTTCCTTAGCACTGCCGGTCAGGATCAGACCGCCCTTGGTGGTCTCCTCAACCTCAACAGCCTTAATGACAACACGGTCTGCAAGAGGAATGATCTTCATAGTTCTTGCCCTCCTATAGTAAAAATATAATTTAAAACTTTGCTGTGTCCAAAGGGCCTCATGTCGGCTCTTTGGTTCTTTAGCACTCCATTTCTCTGAGTGCTAAGTGTATTGTACTCATCTTGACCCGAAAAATCAAGACCTTTTTTGCAATTCTTTATTAACAATTTGTGACGATTCATTCATTCAACGTATCATCAGCAAAACTCGGTTCAAAACCTTCCGGGCCTCCTTTCTTTTTTCTGCAAAAAAAGGTCGGAAGCCCCGTTTTAAGGCTTCCGGCCCTTTGGCTGCTCAGGAGATCCTGAAGGCTGATTTTTTCGCGTCTGGTCAGGTTACACTCTGTTCGGTCCTCTGCGCTGCAAAGCGCTCAAAAGCAGGCTTTGGCAGAAGGATGCGCCCTGCCAGCGGCTGTACCTGTACAGTGATCTGCTCCTTGGGTGCGCATTCACCGTCTGCCGTGGCAACGATCGGCCCGCGGCCATCCGCAGCGCGCAGGCTCACCTGCTTTGCGCGGCGGTAAATGAAATACGGCTCTGCAGCCCTGACGAGCTGACCGTTCTGGAAGTGCTTGCCGCTCTTGTACATTCCCAGCAGCTTTGCAATGGTCACGCGGCTCACCTTGCGGATGATATATACATCCAGCCAGCCGTCGTCGGGCTGTGCTTCCGGCGCTGCATAAAAGCCGCCGCCATAGGTGCGGCCATTGCAGATGGCACACATCAGGCAGTCCACATCCAGCGTTTCACCATCGATGGTGTACTCCACCCTGCGGCCGATGTGTCCGCACAGCTGTTCCACAATGGAAAGCACATAGGCCATCTCGCCGCCGCACAGTGGAATGCGCCGGAACTTCGGGATGCCGTAGGCAACCTGCGCATCCAGACCGGCAGCGCAGATGGTGGCCGAAAGGCCAAGGCTGGTCTGCATCAGATCGATGCTCACCGGCCCACCGGCCAGCTGGGCATCCAGATCCAGAAACTCTTCCTTTGTACCAAAGGTGCGCAGAAAATCGTTGCCGCTGCCAAAGGGCAGACAGCCCACGGCTGCATTTGCATAGCCATAGATCCCGGTGAGCGCTTCGTTGAAGGTGCCGTCGCCGCCGGCAGTGAAGACCCGCAGTTCTTCCCCGCTCTGCCGGGCCTGCTGCGCAGCGGCATTGGCCAGCTCCCGGGCATGACCGGCGTGATTTGTGACCTGAATGGTATATTCTTCCGGCGCAAGCCCTGCACGCGCGGCGGCAACATTGATCTGCTGCGGCAGCGTACGGGTGCAATCGGCCTTACCGGCAGTTGGATTCAAAAGAAACAATGTGCGCATGGACTTCCTCCTGCAATTCTGTTGCTTCTATGATAACAGAAAACCAAAAGGATGCAAGAGCCAATCTCACAATGTCCCTGCCCCGTACGCACAAAAAAGGAGCGGATGGCTCCGCTCCCCCCTACAGACAAAAAATACCGCCCCGGGTCTTGTAACTCAGGGCGGTCCTTTTGAGCTTCAGATGCTTTACAGTGTTGCGGTTTCGTCCTCCCGCAGGACGATGGAACCATCCGCTGAGCAATCCGCTGTCCAGTGCTGGCCCACGCAGGCCGTGCCGGATGCGATCTGATCCGCAAGTGCCTGCTCCACTGCCCTGTCCACTGCGCGGCGCAGTTCTCTGGCCCCGTAGGCAGAGCGGGCCTTTGCTGCCAGCGCCTGCCCTACCCGCGGTGTGTGATGCAGCTGGTAGCCGCTGCGGGCGGCACGCTGCTCCAGCTGGCACAGCATTTTTTCGGCAATGGCGCACAGGCTGCCGTCGGCCAGCGGACGGAATACGATCATCTCGTCCAGACGGCCTGCCAGCTCTGGCCGGAACCACTTTTTTGCCTCCTCAATGGCCTGCGCAGACTGCTTTTCAAACACGGCTTCGCTGCCCGCCGCAAAGCCCAGCGGCGTGCTCTGACCCGCCAAAAAACGTGCGCCGAGGTTTGAGGTGAGCAGTACGATGGTGTTGCGGAAATCCGCCTTGCGGCCCATGGCATCGGTCAGCTGGCCATCTTCCAGTATCTGCAAAAGGATGTTCTGAATGTCCGGGTGTGCCTTTTCGATCTCGTCAAACAGCACCACACTGTAAGGGCGGCGGCGCACTGCTTCGGTCAGCTGTCCGCCCTCGTCATGGCCCAGATAGCCCGGCGGCGCACCCAGCAGCCGGGCAGCGGTGTGCTGCTCCTGATACTCCGACATATCAAATTTGAGCAGGGCTTTTTCGCTGCCGAACCAGCTGACCGCCAGCGCCCGGGCAAGAGCCGTTTTGCCCACTCCCGTGGGGCCAAGAAACAGCATGGCACCCATAGGCCGGCCCGGCTCGCCAAGACCGGTGCGGCTGCGCCGGATGGCCCCGGCCACGGCAGCGACAGCCCGGCTCTGGCCCACGATCTCGGCGTTGAGACGTTCTTCCAGCTTGTCCAGCCGTTCCCGCTCCTGCTCGCCTACCCGCTCCACCGGCACACCGCTGGCCTGCGCCACCACATGGGCGATATCGTCCGGCATCAGCGTGGGCTTTGACTGCTTTGCCTGCTCGGCCCGGATGCGTGCCGCCGCACAGGCTTCGTCCACAAGGTCGATGGCCTTATCCGGCAGAAAGCGCCCCGGCAGATACCGCACCGAAAGCTCCACCGCAGCCTGCAGCGCTTCCGGCGGAAGGCAGACATTGTGGTAGCACTCATAGCGCGGCGCAAGCCCGTTGAGGATATCCAGCGCCTGCGCAGGCGTAGGCTCCTCTACCTGCACCTTGCCGAAACGGCGTTCCAGTGCGGCATCCTTCTGGATGTGGGTGCGGAACTCTTCGGTAGTGGTAGCGCCGATAATTTGTATCTCGCCCCGAGCCAGCACCGGTTTTAAGATGCTGGCAGCATCGATGGCACCCTCCGCTGCACCGGCACCCACGATGGTGTGGAACTCGTCCACGAACAGGATGGAGCTGCCGTCCCGCACCAGCTCTTCCAGCAGGTTCTTGAACCGCTCCTCAAAGTCACCGCGGTATTTGGTGCCCGCCACAAGGCTGGCCATATCCAGTGCCAGCAGACGGCGGCCCTTGAGCGCACGGGGCACACGATCCGTGGCAATGCGCTGGGCCAGTCCTTCGGCAAGGGCGGTCTTGCCCACGCCCGGCTCCCCCACAAGGCAGGGGTTGTTCTTCTGACGGCGGCATAAGATCTCCACCATGCGGTCCAGCTCTGCTTCCCGGCAGAACACCGGGTCCAGTTCCCGTTCCGCAGCACGGCGGGTCAGATCCCGGCAGTACTTATCACTGGCGCGGCTGCCGCGCGGCGCACTGACCGTGGTCCGCATCTGATACGGCAGTACGAACTGCCCAGACAGCTGGCGGCATTCCCGCACGGCATCTGTGAGCTGCACGCCCATGGATGCCAGCAGGATGCCTGCTGTGCAGCCGTCATCCTCCAGCATGGCGCAGAGCAGATGTTCCGGCTCGGCCCGGTTCAGGTGCGCGTTCTGTGCCCCGATGATGGCGTAATCCATGGTGCGCTTGAGGTCCGGCGCAAGAGCGTAGCGATCCAGATGCAAAGCCGGTGCGCGGCGGCTCTCGGCCAGCTGACGGCGCACCTCCGGTTCCCGGATCTGCTTGCCCTCCAGAAACCGTGCTGCCGCCCCGTGATCCTGCTGCAGGATCGCCAGCAGCAGGTGGCCGGTATCGGCTTTTTCGCAGCCAAGGTTCCCGGCAAGCTCCACCGCACTGCGCAGCAGCTGATCCGACTCGTGCGAAAAGCCCTTGTACCCGCCAAAGCCAAGTTTTTCCCAAATACTCATTTGCCCGCTCCTTGCTGATGAAATTCGTTTTCACAAGAAGTATAGCCCCGAAGCACAGAAAAAAAACATCTCTTTCTGTCGGGATGGGAAAACAAAAAGGAGATACCCGCAGGCATCTCCCCTTCGCTGTTTGATTTTTTCAGTCCATTTCGGCCAGAGCCTTTTTCAGGTTCTTGGCGATCTGATCCGGGCAGCTGGTATTGCGGAAACCGCAGAGCGTGCCCTCCATGCGGTCGATCACATCTTCGGCCTTCATGCCCTTGACCAGACGGCAGATGCCCTTCAGGTTGCCGTTGCAGCCGCCAATGACCTCCATGGACGCAATGGTGTGGTCATCGTTCAGCACAAAGTTGGTCTGCTTGGAACAGGTGCCGCTGTTCGGGAAGCTGAATTCCTTGCTCATAGTTCAAAATCCTCTCTTTTTGACAGAAATCCCGACGAAGATCGTCTGCTTCTATTATAGAGCAGCGTGCCGGAATGTCAATGTGACCGGGTCACACATCAATACCGCGGCGCTTGTGGGCCAGCTCCAGAATGCGGGCCACCTGATCGTCCGCCGTGGTACAGGTACCCACCGGGTGCGGCACCTTGTGGTTTGCACCGTGGAAGTCCGTACCGCCGGTATGGATCAGCCCATACTGCTCACACAGAGCAGCACACTCGGCCCTGTCCTCCGGGCTGTTGCGGGGGTGCTCCACCTCAATGCCGTCGATGATGCCCTCTTTGGCCAGCTGACGCACCAGCGGCATGCTCTTGTAAACGGTCGGGTGTGCAAATACCAGCACCGCACCGGCAGCTTTCGCCGTGGCGATTACTTCCTGCACCGAGGGATATTTTACCTGATGCAGCACCACGCCGCGCGGCTCCCAGCCAAAGAGATAACTGTACAGCTTGCCGTACACAGCATCGCACAGCCCCAGCTGGTGCAACGCTTCCATAATGCCGCTTTTGAACAGCACACCGCTGTCCTTTGCGTATTCCAGCGCCTGTTCCGTGCGGAACTGCGGGTACAGCGCTTCGATCTCCTTTGCGCTTTGCAGGCCGCACTCGTTGCGGCGCTGTCGCAGGATGTCGCAATGCTCCTTCAGTTCCCGGCTTTCCGGGTCCGGGAAGTAGCACAGCAGGTGCACGCGATGCTTATGCTCATGGTCATAGCCGGTCAGCTCGGTGGCCGGAAGCAGGCGCACGCCGTCCTGCACAGGGTGCTCATAGCAGTAGTTTACGCTGAGCAGGGTGTCGTGGTCGGAAATGGCCATGGTGTCCAGCCCCGCCCGCGCCGCCATGAGCGGCAGGCGGTGGATGGGCACAGAGCCATCGGAACAGGTGGAATGGTTGTGAAGATCGCCGGGCATGGAAAATGAACCTCCCAAGAAAACCAGAGAAAGGCTTCCCCCAAAGAGGAAGCCTTATATCATATCAGTGCTTATAGAAATTGATCAGGCAGCCGTCGGCCAGGATCTTGCGCTCGTCGGCGGTCAGCGGGGCCATGTACAGGCTGAACTCCTTTGCGGTGTCGCCCAGCACATAGGCCTTGATGTCCTGCAGGTCACCCTTGAGGGCCTCGCGGACATTCGGGATAAAGACATAGTCGCCCAGACCGAACGGCGTTGCGCCCACCAGCTGCAACGGCAGCATACCCCAGTTGATGAGGTTGGAGCGGTAGCGCTTGGTGGCGTACTCGGTAACGATGTTGGCACCGGCACCCAGCACACGCTGGCAGCTGGCCGCCTGCTCACGGGCAGAGCCATCGCCGGGCTTGACGGCAAAGATGGTGGATGCGATCTGCACATCGTTCCAAGTCAGGTTTTCGCAGCCGGGCACCTTGTGCAGCTGGGCCAGCACCTCGGCGCTGCCCTCGCCTGCACGGCGGGCCTTTTCTTCGGCCTGCACGGCCTTGGCACGGCCCACATACTCCGGGTCCTTGCGGCTGAGGGTGAACTCGGCCAGACCCAGAGGATTGGAACGGTAAGACGAAGTCTCACCGGAGGGGATCAGCTCATCGGTGGTGGTGACAGGGTCGGTGATGTAAGATGCCACCTTCAGCAGCAGGTTATCGCCCAGCGGTGCAATTTCGGGCCAGTCCTTGATGTTGGGGCCAAGCTTGAGCAGGGCATCGTAATCGCCCTTGCCAAAGCCCTGATACACGCGGGTATCGTAGCTGGAAGGATCGTACTGATACTCCGGCACAGTGGGATCATAGTCGATATCGGTAGCTGGGGTCAGAATGCCGCCGTTGGCCGTGGTGGCCGCAATGCTGCGGGCATCCATCAGTGCCACACCGGAAAGCTGGCCGTTGCCGGGCTTGGAGCCTTCGCGGCTGGGGAAGTTACGGGTGGTATGGCGGATAGACAGCGCGCCGTTGGCGGGCACGTCGCCTGCGCCGAAGCAGGGGCCGCAGAACGCAGTGCGGACGGTGGCACCGCTGGCCATCAGGTCGTGGATGACTCCGGTGCGCACCAGTTCCATCATGATGGGCTGGCTGCCGGGATACACGCTCAGGGCGTAGTCACCGCAGCCGCCGGTGTGGCCTTTGAGGATGGAGGCAGCTTCATAAATGCTGTCGTACAGACCGCCTGCGCAGCCTGCGATCACGCCCTGATCCACACGCAGTTTACCGTTCTCGATCTTGCTGCACAGGTCAAGGCTGACATCCTTACGGCCGATCAGCTTCTGCACATCCTGCTCGCAGGCATGGAGAATATCCTCAAGGTTTGCGTTCAGCTCTTCAATGGTAAATGCATTGGAGGGATGCATGGGCAGTGCGATCATGGGACGGATGGCAGAAAGGTCTACCTCTACCACACCGTCGTAATAAGCAAGGTCGGCCGGAGCCAGCTTCTTATAGTCGGCGGCACGGCCATGCACCGCAAGGAATTTCTGCGTCGTTTCGTCAGTTTCCCAGATGGAGGACAGGCAGGTGGTCTCGGTGGTCATGGCATCGATGGCGTTGCGGGTATCCTGACGCAGGGACGCAACGCCGGGGCCGACAAACTCCATCACCTTGTTTTTGACATAGCCGCTCTTGAACAGCTTGCCCACCAGCGCAATGGCCACATCGTGCGGGCCGCAGCCTGCAGGCAGAGAGCCGGTGAGATAAATTGCAACAACACCCGGACGGGCCACATCGTAGGTGCGGCCCAGCAGCTGCTTTGCCAGCTCGCCGCCGCCCTCACCAATGGCCATGGTGCCCAGAGCACCGTAGCGGGTGTGGGAGTCCGAGCCAAGGATCATCTTGCCGCAGCCCGCAAACTTTTCGCGCATGTACTGGTGGATGACCGCCAGATGCGGGGGCACAAAAATGCCGCCGTATTTTTTGGCGGCGGACAGGCCGAAGCGGTGGTCGTCCTCATTGATGGTGCCGCCCACGGCGCAAAGGCTGTTGTGGCAGTTGGTGAGCACATACGGAATGGGGAATTTCTCCAGACCGGACGCACGGGCCGTCTGGATGATGCCCACAAAGGTGATGTCATGGCTGGCCATGGCATCGAACTTGATCTTCAGATTTTCGGCATCGCCGCTGGTGTTGTGGGCCTGCAGAATGCTGTAGGCCATGGTGCCGGTCTTTGCGTTCTCGATGGCTGCGGCATCAAAGCCCTTTGCTGCCAGTGCGGCGCTTGCTTCGCCGTCTGCAGGCACCCATTCACCGCGGGCATAGTATGCGCCGCCGGTGCTGCACTTGATCATATCCAACATCTCGATTCGCCTCTCTTTTTGTATTTCCCGCCCGCCCTATCTTGCGGGCACTGCCCCAGCAGAGCGGTACGCTGCCCGCTCTGCCCTCTTCTGCCGCGCTGCCAAAGCACGCGGCTACGGCCCGGAAAACCGTATCTGAAGGTTATTATACCATGAAACCACGGAAAGAAAAAGCACTTTTTACAAATGAATCGTGAATGGAGGATGAAGAGACGGGCTCCGTGCTTTTTCTTGACAAAGAAGCCATTCTATTGTATTATTATTAGCGTTGTATGCCGCTGTGGTGAAATTGGCAGACACGAGGGACTTAAAATCCCTTTCTGGAGACAGAGTACGGGTTCGACCCCCGTCGGCGGCATAAAAAGACCCCCCAAGCTTACGCTTGAGGGGCTTTTTATTTTGCTTATTTTACACCTTGCCGCCGTGCAGCTCTGCATACATCTTGGAACGGCACTCGGCCACAGCCGGGGTCATGTTCACATAGTGCTTATGCGGGCACTCCAGACGCAGTTCGCTCTCCCAGGTCTCCTCGGTGAGCTGCTTTGCAATGTAGGCCTTCTTCTCTGCGATCGAAGGCAGCTCAATGGCCAGCTGACCATTCAGCACATGCGGCACCAGCAGCTTTTTGACCTTGGTGGGGGTAATGGTGACGGTGCGCTCGATGGCATCGGAGTCCAGATTGACCATCGTGACGGGCTTGCCCGCCTCGATGACTTCATCATCCATGGCGATCAGGTCACACTGGGCCTGACCATTTTCATCGTAGAGGCGCCACGGCATCTTCTTGCCCGGAATGATGGCCTTGCTGGCGGAATCCGAGCACTTCATCTTGGGAGTGTAGCTGCCGTCCGGCTGCTTGACCGCCACCAGCTTGTACACTCCGCCGAACACGGGGTCGGAAGCAGAGGTGATCAGGTTTTCGCCCACGCCGTAGGAGTCAAAATGAGCGTGCTCATACAGCTCCATGTTGGCGATCTTCTTTTCGTCCAGACCATTGGAAGCCACCAGCTTGATGTAAGGCTTACCGGCCGCATCCAGTGCCTTGCGCAGACGCTTGGAGCCGCGGGCCAGGTCGCCGGAGTCGATACGGGCGCTCTTGACGCGGCGGTTCGGGTCGTTGGGGTATTTTTCGATGAGGTAATCGTCCAGTTTAATGAGGTTGGGCAGACCGCTCTCCATGATATTATAGGTGTCCAGCAGCAGACTGACCGAATCCGGGTAGGTATCGGCAAAGGCCTTGAAGGCATCAAACTCCGTGGGGAAGAACTCGATGAAGCTGTGCGCTACGGTGCCCACAGCCTTGACCTCCGCGCCGAACTTCATCTCGGCCAAACAGTTGGCAGTGCCCACGCAGCCGCCCAGAACAGCAGCATATGCACCATCGTTGCCAGCGCTTTCGCCCTGCGCACGGCGGGTGCCGAATTCCATCACGCTGCGGGGCGTGTGGGTGTTCAGGCCGGTGACGCGGGTAGCCTTGGTGGCGATCAGACTGTGGAAGTTCATGGTCTGCAGCAGGTAGGTCTCGATCAGAATTGCGCCCACGAGGTCACACTCGATGCGCACCATCTGCACATGCGGGTATGCCACCGTGCCCTCGGGCAGAGCGTACATGTCGCCCTTCCACTGATAGGTGCGCAGATACTCGCAGAATTCCTCACTCATGCCCTTGGTGCGCAGCCACCAGATATCCTGTGCATTGAAGTGGTAGTTCAGCAGAAAACGGGTCAGCTTGCGCTGGCCGGCACTGATGGAGTAACCCTGATTATCCGGGTTCTTGCGGAAGAACATATCGAACACCAGTGTAGTATCCTTGAATCCGTGCAGGAACAGGCAGTTTGCCATTGTAAATTCATAAAAATCCACGACCATTGCGGGGTTGTCGTAGTCCTCATCTGGAATATAAGGCACAACCTTGATTTCGTCCATGAATAGTATCCTCTCTTCTTTACACCCGGCAAAGGCTCCTTGCTGTCCCCTGCCGTTCTGACCTGTGGGAAGGTTTGCGCGCCTGCCTGTCTTGACAGTGCGTTTCTATCATGATATCACCAAACGCAGAGCGGTGCAAGCATTTTTGAAAAATCCTGGTCGATTTCCGGTAAGAAAAAGCCGCCCATACACAAACAGCATGGGCGGCTTTCAGAACAAACGTGTTAACCGTTGATGATATTGGGGGTAGCATTCTTCAGCACAACGTCGTGGCTGCCGCCCTCAACGATGGAGGTAGAGGAAACCACGGTCAGCTTTGCTTTCTGCTGCAGCTCCGGGATGGACAGAGCGCCGCAGTTGCACATGGTGCTCTTGACCTTGTACAGAGTGGTCTGCACACCGTCAGCCAGAGGGCCGGCATAGGGCACGTAGCTGTCCACGCCTTCCTCAAAGCTCAGCTTGCTGGAACCGCCCAGATCGTAGCGCTGCCAGTTGCGGGCACGGTTGGAGCCTTCGCCCCAGTACTCCTTCATATACTGGCCGTTGATGCGCACCTTATTCGTGGGGCTTTCGTCAAAGCGGGCAAAGTAGCGGCCCAGCATCACAAAATCCGCACCCATGGCCAGTGCCAGCGTGATGTGGTAATCGTGGACGATGCCGCCGTCGGAGCAGATGGGCACGTAGATGCCGGTCTCCTTATAGTACTCATCGCGGGCCTTTGCCACCTCGATGACAGCGGTAGCCTGACCACGGCCAATGCCCTTGGTCTCGCGGGTGATGCAGATAGAACCGCCGCCAATGCCGATCTTCACGAAGTCTGCACCAGCCTCGGCCAGGAAGCGGAAGCCCTCGGCATCCACAACGTTGCCTGCGCCCACCTTGACGGTATCGCCGTAGTGCTCACGGATCCAGCCGATGGTGCGGCTCTGCCACTCGGAGTAACCCTCGGAAGAGTCGATGCACAGCACATCCACACCGGCATCCACCAGTGCGGGCACGCGCTCAGCGTAATCGCGGGTGTTGATGCCGGCGCCCACCACATAGCTCTTGTTCTTATCCAGCAGTTCGTTGGCGTTCTTCTTGTGGGAGTCGTAGTCCTTACGGAACACCATATACTTCAGGTTGCCCTCGGCATCCACCAGAGGCAGGGTGTTGATCTTGTTATCCCAGATGATGTTGTTGCAGTCGTGCAGGGAGGTGTTCTCCGGTGCAGTGACCAGCTTTTCAAGCGGGGTCATGAAGGTGGTGACAGGGGCATCATCCGGAGTGTGGTTGATGCGGTAGTCACGAGATGCAACAATGCCCAGCAGCTTGCCGCTCGGAGTGCCATCGACAGTGATGGCAATGGTGGAGTGGCCGGTGCGTGCCTTCAGCTCCAGCACATCGTGCAGGGTGGCAGTGGGGGCCAGATTGGAATCGGACACGACATAACCGGCCTTGAAGCTCTTGACGCGGCGCACCATGGCGGCCTCGTTCTCAATGCTCTGAGAGCCGTAGATGAAGGACACGCCGCCCTGACGGGCCAGTGCAATGGCCAGCTTATCGCCAGAGACCGCCTGCATGATGGCGCTGATCATGGGAATATTCATCTGCAGGGGGCACTCCTCCTCGCCCTTGCGGTACTTGACCAGCGGGGTCTTGAGGCTGACAGCCGTGGGGATATTCTCTGCAGAGGAATAGCCGGGGATCAGCAGATATTCACCGAAAGTGCGGGAAGGTTCTTTATAGAAATAAGCCATGTTCAAACTCCTTTTCTCTTAACGCATCAACATCAATCGGATTCATGTTTGCAACCTATAAATTGATTGTATATACTGTACCACAAAGCCAGCCGGAATACAAACCCCCGCCGCGCCAAACTTTGTAAATGTCCTTTGCAGAAAAACAGGCAAATTGCCCACCAAAATGGCGTAAGGTCATACTTTCCCGCATGAGAAGCCGGTTTTTGCGTGATTTATGGATGCAAAAAAGCTCGTCCAGAACGGACGAGCTTTTTTGCACACGAAGCGGGATACCGCCTGTGCGGCACATGGATCACGACTGTGAAGGAGAACAGCCGGAGGAGGAGAACCTGTGCCCGATATCCCAAAAAAACAAGAAGAAAAAGATTTCACACTCAGCAGGGCTTGTGCCCTTGCTGTAACCATATTGTAACTCTTTTGAAACCATTTTGCAATAGGGTTTTGTAATTTTTCTGTAATTTCTTTTGTTAACTTTTTGTAGACACATATAAAGCCCCTGCCAGAAAATTTCCGGCAAGGGCTTTGCAGATCATTCTTTATTTTCTTAATAGCACTTTTTGCAAGCAGTGAAGCCTTCCGCTTTTGCTTTCGATAATGTAACCTTTTCCGGGTCTTTCATATTGCTGCAGGTAGACTTGCTGTGATATTTTTTGCCGCCGTGCGTTGGGACCCAGACCATCTGCTCCGTCTTTTTGCCGGCAGAAATGGTCTGAACGGCTGCAGTGGACGGCTTGCAGGCCGCAGTCTGTACACTGGCGGCAGATGCCGCCGGGCACAGCAGACTGAAGCACAGTACCAGAACGGCCGCAAGGACTCGGAGATGTTTTTTCATTTGTTTTATCCTCCTTTGGACAATCAGAAGATCCTTCTAATAAAAGAGTACTTCCTGTTCCTCAGAGGATGCAATTCTCAAAATGCGCCGTTTTTTCTGCACGGGTGACGCTTTTTTTGCATTGCTCGCTTATTTTCAGCTGAAAGCGGCGCAGCGGTTCTCTTGAGAAGTCAACGATTTACACGTTTGTCTTTCCCACCTCCAGATAGCACTCAAAGCTGGTCTGGCCGTTGTGCTTTCCGACCACATACCAGCCATCCGCCGAAGGAGCATAAAACACCTCTGCCGTTTCTCCCATCGGGATCTCGCGGTGGTAGTTGATAGAAGCAAAGGTCACGGGGCCTTTGCGCATCACTTCCAGCGGCAGCGCATCGCAGACAAGGTCCAAATAGAATGCGTTGTTCAAATGGCCGTTCAGATCGCACTGGGAATAACGCGCCGTCCACTCCCCTGCGCTGGTCAGACCATCCTTGCACTTGTGCAGCTGCAAAGGCAGCTCGCCCTCCACCGTATCGTTCCAGAAATTCTCCACCGTCCAGCCCGGCTCCCGCAGGATACGGCCCTCGGCGAGGCTTGCCACGATCCAGCGGCAGTCCACCATAGCCACCTCTTTGCCCTCGGCATCGGTCAGGGTGGTGATGCGTTTGACGGAACCGTGTTTGCTGACCTGCGCCCGGGAGGTAAGGGTCAGCGTTTCGGCACGCTGCGGCACGCGGTCAAATTTCAGGGCCTGCTTGCCCACCAGAAAGGTCACACCGCGTTCTTTGAAGAACTGGTCATCCATACCAAAGGCGCGGGCGTGGTCTGTCGAAATCTGCTCCACATAGCGCAGCAGGGCGCTGGGCTTGAGCAGGCTGCGGAAGTCGGCATCTGCGTTCATGACTGTCATGGTCTCGGTGTAAAAGAACTGTTCCATGGTTTTTCCTTTCTATAAAAAGAGACCACTGCACGTTGTTCTGTGCAGCAGCCTCCTTTGCGTTTAATACTGATTGCGGTTGCGCCTGCGGACCTTGCGCCAGATGTTGAAGCAGGCCAGCGCCACCATGGCTGCCAGCAGCGCAAGGAACAGCAGACTGCTGCCACCCTCGTCGTAGCTCTTCATTTCGCTCCACTTCACGTCCAGCTCGCTGTTCACATCGTCGCTCAGGGCAGTGAACACCTTTTCCTTGGCGGCTTTCTCTTCGGACGGATAAGCGATCTCGCTCTCCTTCAAATCCTCGTCCAGCACCTCCCACACATCCTGCATGGGGGTGGTGTAGCCGATGTACTCGGCGTTTGCCTTGCCGATGTCCGTCTCACACATGAAATTGATGAACATTTCCGCAGCTTCCTGATGTTCACTGGCAGCAGGAATGGTCATGCAGTCCACGGAAAGCACGCTGCCTTCCTCCGGGAACACCCATGCAAGGTCGGGATTATCGTCGATCATGGTGATGGCATCGCCGGAGTAGTACACACCGACGGCTGCCTCGCCGCCGATCATCTTATCAAAAATCTCGTCCATGACGTAGGCCTGCACCAGCGGCTTCTGAGCCTTCAGCTCTTCCACCACCTCATCCACCTCTTCGGTGGACTGCGGGTTGATATCGTGGCCGCTCTTAAAAGCAGCAATGGCGTAAGCATCGCGGCTGTTGTTGAACATCAGGATATTGCCTGCGTACTGCTCGTCCCACAGGTCGGCCCAGCTGGTGGGCGCTTTGTCCACCATGGTGGTGTTATAAATGATGCCGGTGGTGCAGAGCATATAGGGCACGGTGTAGGCATTCTGCGGATCGTAATCCGGATTCACGTACTCCTGATTGATCTTTTTGAAGTTCGGGATATTGTCGTAATTCAGAGGCTTGAGCATCCCCTCGGCGATCATTTTTGCCACCATGTAATCCGACGGAATGACCACATCGTAGTTGGCTGCGCCGGACTTGAGCTTTGCGTACATGGACTCGTTGGAGTCGAAGGTGGTGTAGTTCACCTTGATGCCGGTGAGCTTTTCAAAGGCCGCCACCACGTCCACGCTGTCGTCCGAGCCGTTGGAGATGTACTCGCCCCAGTTATAGACATTGATGGCCATGTTCTGGCCCTTGAAGCGGGTCCAGTCGTAATCGTCCGACACCGAGACATCCTCGGTGACTTCGATGGTGCCGGCGGCAAAGGCGGGCATTGCACAGCAGACCGTCATTGCCAGCGCCAGCAGCAGCACAGAAAAACGTTTCATCACACGCCCTCCCCTCTCAGCGCCTTCTGGTCGCGGCGGTAGCTGCGGCTCTCCATTGCGTTGGAGATCAGAATGATGCACAGAATGACCACGAACATGATGGTGGATAGCGCATAGATCTCCGGGCTGACCTTTTTACGGGTCATGGAGTAGATGGCGATGGGCAGCGTTTCCACCGTGCCGCAGTTGAAGTAGGAGATCATGAAATCGTCGATGGAGTAGGTCAGGCAGATCAGGAAGGCCGACAGGATGGCCGGGCTGATCTCCGGCAGGATGACCTTGAAGAAGGCCTGCTTGGGGTCGCAGCCAAGGTCGAGCGCTGCCTCATACAGCCTGATATCCAATTGCTTGAGCTTGGGCGTGACGTTGAAGATGACATACGGCACATTGAACGCGATATGCGCAATGAGCAGCGTCGGGAAGCCCATGATGGTATCCGGCAGCCAGGAGACGCCCCCGGCAAAGCGCTGGTAGGCCACAAACAGCAGCATGAGCGAGATGCCGGTGATGATCTCCGGGTTGACCACCGGGATATAGGTGATGTTGGTGACGACAAGGCGGCTCCCGCGGCCCATGGACGCAATGCCCAGACTTGCCGCTGTACCCAGCACAGTGGCAATGACCGCAGAGATCAGAGCCACTTCCAGCGAGACCAGCAGCGCATGCAGGATGGAGGAGTTGTGCAGCAGGCTGGAGTACCACTTGAGGGTAAAGCCGGTGAAGAGCGAATAGCCCTTGGACTGGTTGAAGCTGAATACGATCATGTATGCAATGGGCAGGTACATGAAGCAGAAAAACAGCACGATATAGACGCGCTGCATCAGGCGCAGATGTTTCGTTTTCATCAGGACACGCCCTCCATTTCATCTTCATCAAAGCTGGAGGTGAAGCTCATGCACAGCAGCACAATGATCATCAGCACAAGGCTCATGGCAGAACCCACGTTCAGGTTGTAGCTGTTGCCAAGGAACTGCATCTCGATCAGATCGCCAATAAGCAGGTTGGAGCCGCCGCCCAGCATACGGCTGATAACAAAGGTGGACACCGCCGGGACGAACACCATGGTGATGCCGGTGCTGATGCCGGGCACGCTCATGGGAATGAGCACCCGGAGAAGGGTCTTGGTGGTGGAAGCGCCCAGATCCTGCGCAGCTTCCACCAGGCTCTGGTCGATCTTGGTCATGCTGGTGTACAGCGGCAGGATCATATAGGGCACATAGTTATACACCATGCCCAGCACCACCGCACCGGACGTGTTGAGCATATTGAAGGGGCCAAGGCCGAACACGCCCAGAACGGCGTTCACCGGGCCGTTGATGCTGAGCAGGCCCATCCATGCGTAGGTGCGCAGCAGAAAGTTCATCCACATGGGCAGCATGACCAGCATGAGCATGATGTGCTGCTTGTTCACCCGCAGTCGGGAAAGAAAATAGCCCACCGGGAACGCAATGACCAGACAAATGACCGTGGCAATGAGGGCCAGCAGCAGGCTGCGGGCAAACACCGAGCCGTAGCCGCTGATGGAGGTGAGGTTATCCAGCGTGAAAGCTCCGTTTGCATCCGTAAATGCATAGTACACCACGATGATCAAAGGCACCACTGTGAACAGCGTCATCCATACAAAGTACGGATAGGCCAGCTTTTTATCGTAAATCTTCATCATTGCGGCTCACCCCTCTGAACGCGCCATAATGTGGATCTCGTTGGGGCCGATGCGCATACCAATGGTCTCACCGGGGGTGCAGGCGCGGGTGGAATGGATCAGCCATTCGCGGCCCTCGCACTCCACATGCATCTCAAAGTGGACACCCTTGAAGATGACATCGTTCACAACGCCGACAAGCTGGCCTTCCACAGGAGAGACCACCTCGATATCCTCGGGACGCACCACTACCTGCACGCTCTGCTCGCGGGCAAAGCCACGGTCCACACAGGGAAAGTCCACGCCGGAGAAGGACACCAGAAAATCCCGGTGCATCACGCCGTCCACGATGTTGGAATCGCCAATGAAGTCTGCAACAAAGGCATTCTTCGGCTCATTGTAAATATCCTCCGGCGTGCCGATCTGCTGCACCTTGCCGCCGTTCATGACCACGACGGTATCGGACATGGTAAGGGCTTCCTCCTGATCGTGGGTAACATAAATAAAGGTAATGTTCATTTCGCGCTGCAGGCGCTTCAGCTCCAGCTGCATCTCCTTGCGCAGCTTGAGGTCCAGTGCGCCAAGGGGTTCATCCAGCAGAAGGATCTCCGGCTCGTTCACCAGACTGCGGGCGATGGCCACGCGCTGCTGCTGGCCGCCGGACATCTGGCTGATGCTGCGGCGCTCGAAGCCTTTCAGGCCAACAACTTCCAGCATGTTGCGCACCTTGCGGCGGATGGTCTCTTCGTCCATCTTTTTGAGCCGCAGACCGAAGGCCACGTTCTCGAACACGTTCAGGTGCGGGAACAGTGCGTATTTCTGAAAAACGGTGTTCACCGGGCGCTTATAGGGCGGCACGCCGGTAATGTCCTCACCTTTCAGCAGCACTTTGCCGGAATTGGGTTCCAGAAAACCTGCAATCAGACGCAGGGTGGTGGTTTTGCCGCAGCCGGAAGGGCCCAGCAGCGTTACGAACTCTTTGTCATGGATGTCGAGGTTCAGCCCATCCAGAATGCGCTGACCGTCAAATTCCACTACGATATCCCGCAGTGAAACGATCACCGAGTTGTCCATTTTTTACTTTATCCTCCTTGTAACTCAGATACGAAAAAAGACAGGGCCATGCCCCATCCCTCGTACCAGGGCGACCCAGCCCCGCACAACATCCATGACGACCGGAGAACCTGCAAAAGCAGGCTCTTATATTGCGCAGTTATTCTGCCCTGTCTCGTCTATCTTAATCAATCTTTGCTGAAATGTCAATCACTCTGCCAATGTTTGCCGAAGCTTTACACGCCGCAACAAAAAAACATGCGCCGCAGCGGGCTTTCCGCATACGGCGCACAAAGGTTTTTATTCCGCTTTTAAGGCAGCGGCCGTTATCAGAAGGGCCTGCACAGTGTCAAGGTCAACCGCATAGACGGAACTGTCCCCCTCCACCATCATCCAGCAGCCGTCTGCATTTTCGGCGTAGTGGAGGGTCACGGTCCCATCGGCAGAGGCGGCCCGCACCGTTGCAAGCGGTGCAGCAAAGCCATAGGCCGAAGGGTCGGCATCCGCGATTTGTGCGGTCACATAGCCTGCCAGAGCAGAGAGGATGCTCTGCACCTTGCTGTCGTCCAGATCGGCAGAGGGTTCATCGGCCAGCCGCCACACGGTCTGATAGGTAGTGGAATCGGCCGCACTTTCCGAAGAATCGCTCTCCGCTTCCGCAGGCTCAGAGACTGCATTCAGTGCAAGGGTGCCGCTGCCCGTCGTAATGGAAACACTTTCCAGCGCGGAGGCTGTCAGTCCCGCCGGGTTGAACGCGCCAAAAAGGTCCGCTTTGGTCAGCTCAAAGCAGGCCGCCTTGTTGCCAGAAACGGTGTACACGGCATCGTCCCCTGCCTTCTGCACGTACAGATCTCCTGTGACCGGGTTCTCGGTGCCAAAGGCAAAGGTGTTCGTCTCGCCTGCCGCCGTCACTGTGACCGTAACAGCCGGATCGGCAAGGCCGTAGTCCTCGCCGGGCTGAGCCGTGAGCTGACGTTTGGCGTTCAGGGATGCCAGCGCCGTGACCATGGTATTGCAGGCAGATGCATCCAGATGATAGTCCGGGTCATCCGCCAGCGTCCAGCTGCCGGAATCGTAATTTAGGGTAAGCGTTTCGCCGCCATAGGCATACCGGATGCTGGTCACATCGCCCGCCGCAAAAGAAGAAAGCATGCCCTCTGCAGCGGCGCTGGAAGCAGCTTCTTCTGCGGCATTGCTGCGGCTGACAAACCACAGCAGCCCGCCCAGCACAAGCACCAGCACCAGAAGCACCACAAGGGTGCGCTGTTTTGTTTTCATGGCAGTGCCCCCTTACCTGCGGCGGCGCAGCAGCACCTCCACAGCTCCTGCAATGAGCACTGCTGCGGGCAGCACGAATACGAACACCATGCCCAGCGTCATGGATGCGGAAGCCGGGACCGTGATGGGTGCAGCTTCCAGTGCTTTGGTGTCGATGAGCAGGCTCTGCCCTACCAGCGAAGCGGCACAGCCCTGCAGGAAGGTCAGGTTGCCCGGGATGGACTGGTACACCTGCTCGTTGTCCATGTTGGGGCAGCCGATCCAGATCACCTCGGCACCGGTGGAGTCATTGCGCGCCCATACGGCCAGCGAGAACGGGCCGTCGGTATCGCCGGCTTCCTTTGCGGAAGAAGAGCTGGCATCAAAGTCCTGCTTGCTGTAGGCATCCTCAGTGGTATACAGCAGCGGTTCCGCCGTCACATCGTCTGTCTCGGTAATGGTGATGCCCTGTGCCACCGAGAGCATCACATGGGTGCTCTGATTCACGCCGTCCAGCGCGGTGCTTTCGTCGGCAGCCGCGTAGTCCGGGAACAGCGAGTACGGGTAGCCGTACAGCGCGTGGCCCGCATCGCCCTCCACCACAAGGCCCGGCTCACGCGCAAGGCCGAACTGTGCCATCACTGCATCCAGATCGGGTGTTTCGGTATAGCCGCTGGTGGTCAGCAGCACCTTGCCGCCGTTTTCCAGATAGGCCTGCAGCTGCGCAATCTCATCCACAAGGCCGTCAGCTGCAAAATCCGAAGCGGGGTCGCTGATGATGAGCAGATCACAGTCCTCCGGAATGGTGCCGGTGAGCAGATCCAGCGGCTGGGCATCGATATTCTGCGCCTTGAGCGCCTCGGTCAGCGAGGAGGTAAGCGCCTGCTCGCCGTGGTTGGTGGTGTAGTAGGCATGACTTTCTGCTGCGGCAGTCAGCTTGTAGATGGCAGAGCTGATCTGCTTTTCGCCGCCAAAGGTCACGTTGGCAGCGCCGGTGGTGTAGTAATCGGAGTAATCGTACTCGTAAAGTTCGGCGGCGTTCAGCACTTCGCTGTTCTCACCGCTGACCACGATCAGACTGCCGGTGGATGCATTCTCTGCGCCGTACTGCGCTGCAAAGGTCGGGTAAAGCGCCGGGTCCTTCTGCTCCCAGTGGAAGTGACCGCTCTCGTCGGCGTAGTGATCCAGCAGCTTGGTGATAATGGCATCCTCGCTGCCGGTCTCACAGAGATAATAAACGGTCACGTCCTGATCCAGACTCTGCATCAGCTGCCTGGAGCTGTCGCCCAGCGTGTACATTTTGGCGGCAGAGAGGTCGAACTCGGTGTATTTTTTCGGGATGGCCCCCACCAGCAGGTTGATCAGCACGGCCAACACGATGGCTGCTGCCAGAATGGCCGTGGAGTACAGCCCATTGCGGAACACCTTGCCGTTTGCGGAGGAAGAAACTTTGAAATTTTTCATGTTGTTCCCCTCCCCTCAGTTCCAGCGGCGCTTTTCCAGCCCCTGCGCCGTGAAGAACAAAAACAGCATGGTCACGGTCAGGTAGTACACCAGCGTCGGGATGGAAAAGCTGTTGTTGACAAACTCTTCAAACGGCGTGAACAGGCACAGCCCGCTGAGCACCGCGCTGAACGCTTCGGTCAGCCAGCTGCTCTGCAGCAGGAACAGTGCCGTCAGCACCACACAGCAGCCCGCAAAGGTCAGGCAGCCCAGCGTAAAGCTGCGGGTACGCAGGCCTGCCACCACACTGAGCACTGCCGCAATGGCGGTAAACAGGGCCAGCGCCACTGCGCTGCCTGCGGTGAACATGCTGCGCAGGCTGGGCATCATGTAGGCCAGCAGCAGTGCGGCAACACCTGCCACCGCAGCAATGATCTGATTCTCGGTCAGGCTGGAAAGAAACACGCCAATGGCAATGGCGGCGCAGCCCATGAGATAATAGCACAGCAGAGCGGCCAAGTTTGCCAGCGTGGCCGTGCCGGTGGCACCCAGTGCGGCCAGTACAAGGATCATGACCGCATCGGCAAGGCACGGCAGTGCAAAGATGACGCACAGGGCAAAGAATTTGCCCAGCACGATCTCCCACACAGACACCGGGCTGGTAAGCAGCAGCTGATCGGTGCGGGTGCGGCGTTCCTCTGCAAAGGAGCGCATGGTGAGCACCGGGATATACAAAAGCAGCACAAACGTGGTGCGGTAAAGCGTGTAATAGCCAAAATCCGTCAGGCCGTAGCCCAGATTCAGGGCAACAAAATAGATGGCCGTTGCCGCCAGCATAAAGGCGGTGAGCACATAGCCGATCATGCCATGAAAGCTGCTGCGGACTTCGCGTTTGAAAATGGCGGTCATTCCGTTTTCTCCTCCCCTTCATCCGATGGTGTTTCAGACTCGTTTTCGGTCAGCGCAAGGAACACTTCCTCCAGCGTCCTGTTTTCCGCTGCCAGCGCCAGCACCGTGCATCCGGCCTGCGAAAGGGCGCGGGACACCTCGGCGCGGCGGTCAGAAGCATCGGCACTTTCTGCGGTAAAGGTCACCTGTCCGTCGGCCTCGGATTCGATCTCCACCTTGCGGATGCCCGGAATGGAGCCGACTGCTTTCAGCACGGTCTGCCCCCCGCCCAGAGCGGTAGCGCGCAGACGGCTGCCGGGATTCAGCTTTTCGGCCAGCTGTTCCGGCGCACCCACCGCCACCAGATGCCCCTTGGAAAGGATCAGCACCTGACTGCACACTGCCTGCACCTCGCTGAGGATGTGGCTGGACAGGATGACCGTGTGGCTTTTCCCCAGCTCCCGGATCAGTCTGCGGATCTCGATGACCTGTGCAGGGTCAAGGCCCACGGTAGGCTCGTCCAGAATGATGAGCTGCGGCGCGCCCAGCAGTGCCTGCGCAATGCCCACGCGCTGGCGGTAGCCCTTGGACAGACTGCGGATGAGCCGGGGCAGCACCTCTTCCAGCCCGGTGCGGCGGGCAGCTTTGCGCACCTGTTCTTTGCGGTCGGCCTTCTTTTGGATGCCTTTCAGCTCTGCAGCAAAATCCAGATATTCCTGCACCGTCATTTCCGGGTAGAGCGGCGGCTGCTCGGGCAGATAGCCCACACAGGCCTTGGCCTGCTGGGCCTGCTCCGGCAGGCTGAAGCCCGCCACCTTCACTTCACCGGAGGTGGGGGCAAGGTAGCCGGTGAGGATATTCATGATCGTGGACTTGCCCGCGCCGTTGGGGCCGAGCAGGCCGAAGATCTGGCCGTCGCCCACCGTAAAGGACAAATCTTCAATGGCAGGGTGCGTGCCATACTTTTTGCTCAGATGCGATACTTCGATCACAGCAAACGCTCCTTTTTCATCTAGTTCAATGCTGGTATATTTTAGACCGAAAATGTGTAAAAATTAAGACAATCCTGTGGCGGGATGCAAAAAGAATTCTTAAGAATGATTAAGGCCGCCCTTTCATATACCAAAAAGGCAGCAAAAAAGCACCGTCTCCCAAAGGAAACGGTGCTCAGAAAACCATAATTACTTACGGCCGAAACGCTTGTTGAAGCGCTCAACACGTCCGCCGGAGTCAACCAGCTTCTGCTTGCCAGTGTAGAAAGGATGGCACTTGGAGCAAACTTCGACGTGGATCTCAGGCTTGGTGGAACGAGTCTTAATGACGTTGCCGCATGCGCAGGTGATGGTGCAGTCAACGTAGTTCGGATGGATACCCTGTTTCATTCTTTTCACCTCATTTCTGGTTCTGACTTATTGGGGCCATATTATAAATGTATGTGCCCATCACAACCTTCAATATCGGCTACCCCGTCGAGCGGCCTTGGAAACGATTGCCTTACTATTATAGCACGATTCCGACAGAATGCAAGAGGGAAAATAAAGTTTTTAGCATACAAAAAGTCCCCTGCACTTTCATGCAGAGGACTTTAACGGTTTTACCTTACGCCGTCAGGCCATCAGTGGATGAACACAGGACCCAGCGGGTTGGTGATGGGGCTGACGTAGCCGCCCAGCAGCTTGGGGATCGCCAGGCTGATGTCGGGCACGAAGGTCAGCAGCAGCAGTGCAACGAACATGCACAGGTAGAACGGCAGGGTCGCCTTGACGACCTTTTCCATCGGGCGCTTTGCAACGGCAGAGCCGATGAACAGCACAGCGCCGACAGGAGGAGTCAGCAGGCCGATGCCGCAGTTCAGAACCACAATGATACCGAACTGGATGGGATCGATACCGATGGAGGTTGCGATGGGCAGCAGGATGGGAGTAGCGATCAGGATGATGGGAGCCATATCCATGATGCAGCCCAGAACCAAGATGATCAAATCGATCAGCAGAGCGATGATGTAGGGGTTATCGGTGACGCTGGTAATGGCATTTGCAGCCAGATCCGGCACATGCAGCATGGTCAGGCAGTTGCCGAAGACTGCAGAGGTGGCGATCAGGATCAGCACGATGGACAGAGTGTTCACGCACTCATCCAGTGCATGCCAGACACCCTTCCAGTCCAGACCCTTGTAGACGAACACCGACACGAACAGAGAGTAGATAACTGCAATAGCTGCAGACTCGGTAGCGGTGAACACACCGCCAACAACGCCGAACACAACGATAATAACAGCGGCCAGTGCCCAGATGGAAGTGCCCAGCTGCTTAACGAAGCCCTTGATGCTGAACGGAGAGCCCTTGGGGTAATTCTCCTTGACCGAGATGATGTAGGAACCGATCATCAGGACGATGGCCAGCAGAGCACCGGGCAGATAACCTGCCAGGAACAGGCTGCCGACCGAGATGCCGCCGGCAGTGGTGGCATAAATGACCATGTTGTGGCTCGGAGGAACCAGCAGACCCTCGCAGGAGGAGGTGATGGTAACAGCAGTGGAGAAGTCGGCATCGTAGCCCTGATCGACCATCATGGGGATCATGATGGAGCCGATGGAAGCGGTATCTGCAGATGCAGAACCGGAAATACCGCCGAAGAAGTAGGAAGCAACGATGTTGACCATTGCCATGCCGCCGCGCATCCAGCCCACGCAGGCATCAGCCAGAGCGATCAGCTTTTCAGAAATGCCGCCGGAGCCCATGAGTACGCCCATGGTGATGAAGAACGGCACGGCCATCAGGCTGAATGAAGAGATGCCCTTGACCATCAGACGGCAGACATCGGTCAGTGCCTGACCCTGCACCATCATGCACAGCACGCTGGAAAGACCAACGGCGTATGCAATGGGGAAACGCAGGAAGATCATTACAAAGAAGCTGACAAGAAGGACAATGATTGCCAGTGTCTGAACTGTCATATTACACTTCCTCCTTTACAAAAATGCTCTTGATGTGGTTGTACAGTGCCTCGATCTCGAAGATGATCATGGCAACACCGGCCAGCGGCACCGGGAAGTACATCCAGAAGCGGCTCAGCCAGGGCATGGACACGTAGAAGCCGCGGCCGCCCAGAGTGGTGGCATAGTTCCAGCCGACCACCATCATGATGACGCCCAGAATGCACACGGCAAGGTCGGCCAGAATATCCAGCACCTTGACGGCGATCTTGGGCAGATACACGTCAAACGCAGTCATGCGGATATGGGCGCAGCGGCGGATGGCCAGAGCAGCACTCAGCACAGCCATGTAGCTCATGCAGGTCAGCACAACTTCTTCCGACCATGCCGGGTCCGGGATGAACGAGACGTAACGACCGATGACCGACATGGTAGTGATGAGGATATCTGCGATCAGCAGCAGCTTGCAGATAAACAGGACCACTTTGTAGGTGATGTCGTACGCCGGCTTGATCTTATCCAAAGTGGTAAAGATTTTCGGCATATGAATTCCTCCATATAAAAAACCCGGCAGGTCTGCGGGCGTATCCCGTAGTCCCCCGCCGGGCTATGTACTATCTCAGAACAGGAAAGGCTTTTTCAATTATGCCTTCATGTCCAGCAGCTGCTGATACAGCTCAGCCTGATCGGAGGTGTTCTCGCTGATGACCTTCTGGCAAGCTTCCTGCCAAGGTGCCTTATCGGGAACATCCACGACATTGCAGCCGGAGCTCTTCAGCTCATCCAGAACCTTGTTCTCAGCGGTCTCGGACAGCTCTGCGTTGAAGGCCTGCGTATCAGCACCGGCCTCCATGATGGCAGCCTGCTGGTTCTCGGTCAGCTTGCCCCATGCGTTATCAGTGATAACAGCCTGAACAGCGCCCAGAGTGTGGCCGTCCAGGATCAGGTTGTTGGCAACCTCGGGGAATGCATTGGACTTGTAGTTTGCGATGGGCTGCTCAGCACCATCCACAACGCCGGTCTGCAGTGCGCTGTACAGCTCACCGAAGGAAACGACGGTGGGGTTAGCGCCCAGACTCTCGACCATGCCGTTCATAACGGGGTCGTTGGACACGCGCAGCTTCAGGCCCTTGAAATCATCGATGCCGGAAACAGGGTTGACCGTGAAGAAGTGACGGAAGCCCTCTTCGCCGTAGAAGACACCACGAACGGGCAGACCCAGCTCCTGAGGCTCGTTCAGGAACTCAGGTGCCAGATCGCTGTTGGCGAAGTTCCAGAAGTGTGCGCGGTTCTCGAAGGTGAAGGGGATGGACAGCAGCTTGGACTTGTTGCAGCCATAGCTGGTCAGTGCGAAAGCGGAGATACGGCTCATATCGATGGAGGTAGAACCGCCCAGGATTGCGTCCAGAACGTCGTTCTCAGAACCCAGAACGCCGGAAGCCTGCACATCGATGACGACGGAGCCGCCGGTCAGCTCCTCGACCTTCTCCTTGAAGTGGGTAGCGGTCTGGCCAACGATGGTATCCAGCGGGTTGACCTCGGCGTAGACCAGAGTCACCTTGGGATCGTTTGCAGCAGCAGTAGCATCACCAGCAGCAGAAGCTGCGGTGGAAGAAGCTGCGGTAGAGGTGGAAGCAGCAGAATTGCTGGAGCCACCACATGCGGTCAGAGCCAGAGCAGCGGCGGAAACACCGGCTGCTGCCAGAAAGCTGCGACGAGTGATCTTTTTCATAATAAATCGTCCTCCTTAAATCTCCCGAACGGCCCGGTCTGCACAGGACCCGCATACCGTTCATTTACTGTACACACTTTAGCAAATTTTTTTAAACGAAACAAGGGCTTTCAAAAAATGTCCTGCTTTTTGAAAGAATGTCAGAATTTCTTTTGTGAAAAATGCCAAGTGCTTTACTTTTTGTTTGTGCACCTTCGCCTAACAGATGGATACATTTCTGTATTCCAGATAGAAGCAAAGCGCTGGATGCCCTTCCCTTTGGGGTTCAGAGCACACAGCGCTTTGCCGGTTCTTTTTTCTGTTTTCCTGATTTCTTTGCCCATCTTTTCCGGGCTTTGCTGTGGGGCTTATGCCTGCCGGATGCGGGCGATCAATTCGCCCTGCTGGGCAAACCGATCATACATCGGCTGCACAGCAGCACGGAACCTTGCCTTTTCTTCTTCGTCCAGCTCTGTCACCTCAATGCCTGCTGCACGCAGATCACTTTCCGATTCCGCCTCCTGCTGCGCCCAGAGCCTGCGCTCCACCTTGGCGCTCTCCCGGGCACACAGGCGGATGATCTCCGGGTAGCGCTCGTCCAGTGCGGCCAGCTTTTCCATCACAGCAGGGCTTGCAAGCTGCACCTCCGGCACGCGGGTGTGCTCATCCTTTAAAAAGTAAGGTGCCACCTCGTAGTGACCCATGGCTTCGTAGCTGGGCCAGTTGTTCTCTGCGCCATCGATCTCACCGTTGTGCAGGGCGGCATACACCTTGCTGTACACTACCTTTACCGGCTTTGCGCCGAGGTCGGTGATCATTTCGCTCATCATGTCCGATTCCTGCACGCGGATGGTCAGGCCCTGCAGATCCGCAAGGCCTGTCACCTTCTGCCGGGTGTAGATGCTGCGCACACCGGCATCAAACCAGGAAAGGCCGGTCAGCTCCAGCGACTCCAGCGTGGAGAGGAACTCGTCGCCGATGGTCCCATCCAGCACGCGCCACATCTGGTCAGCGTCGGTGTAAAGGTACGGCAGCTGCAATACGCTCAGCGCCGGTTCATACTCAGCCAGCTGGCTGAGGGACACGCGGGAGAAGTCAATGCCGCCGAACTGCATCTGCTGGATCACGCTCTGCTCCGCGCCCAGTTCTCCCCCGCTGTACACCAGCACTTTCACGCGGCCATCGGTGCGCTGGGCCACAAGATCCGCAAAGGCCAGCGCCGCCTGCGTAGTAGGATAATCCTCCGGCTGGTTCTCCGCATAGCGCAGGATCAGTTCCGCCCCCTGTTGCTCCTGCACCGGCTGATGGCCGCAGCCCGCCACCGGCAGTGCCAGCACGGCTGCGCCGAACAGGGCGGTGAGCATCTGACGGCGGGTCACAGGCGGGCCTCCCGTGCAGCCTTGGCCGCTTCCCTGCGGTACTGGGTGGGGGTCATGCCGGTGCGTTTTTTAAAGGTGCGGGCAAAATAGCTGGAATCCTCGTAGCCCACCATGGAAGCCACCTCTGCTGCCGAACGGAACGGGTCGGTGAGCAGCTCCTTGGCAGCGTTGATCCGCAGTTCGGTCAGGCAGTCCAGAAAGTTCATCTTCTGGTACTTCTTGAACTGTGCCGAGAGATACGCCGGGCTGATATGCAGGATCTCGCTCACACTGTCCAGCGAGAGGTCGAACATATAGTTATCCTCCATATACTTGCGCACATGGGCCATGACCAGTGCATTGCGGTCGTTCTCCCCTGCTTCGGCGGCATCGCTCTCCGGGTCAGCTTCCGACTCCGGTTCCACCGGAGCCAGCTCTGCAAGGCGGCGGCCCGCCTCGATCTGACGGATAGCCTTGCGGATGGAAGCTTCCACTTCGTCCGGGTTCACCGGCTTGAGCAGATAATCGCAGGCACCCAGATGCATGGCCTCGTGGGCGTACTGGAACAGACTGTAGGCCGTAACAAAGATCACCTTGCACTCCGGGCGCTGTTCCAGCACGGCGCGGGCTGCATCCAGACCGTTCATACCGGGCATCTCAATGTCCATCAGGATCAGGTCTGCGCCCCACAGCACCGCCGTATCCGCTGCCTTGCGGCCGTTCTCGGCAGTCTCGATGGTCACTTCGTGCTCAAAGCGGCGGGCCACGATGTCCGCCAGCGTTTCCCGTTCCAGTGCTTCATCATCCGCGATCAACAGACGAATCATTCCTCAAACTCCTCCTCATTTTCCACCAATGGCAGATACAGCACCACCGCCGTACCGCGTCCCGGATGGGACCGTATCACAAAGCGGCTGTTCCGATCCAGCAGACGCAGGCGGGCCGCAACATTATAAATGCCGATATGCTCCCAGCGCTCACCGGGCTGGCTGAGCGCCCCGCGCAGCTGTCGTAATTGATCCAGCTGGATGCCCACGCCGTTATCCACCACGCGGATGCACAGCAGTCCCTTCTCCCGCAGAGGGTTCACGCGGATGCGCACCACACCGCCCTCCTCTTTGGGGCAGATGCCGTGCTTGAAGGCATTTTCCACGATGGGCTGTAAAATAAAGGACGGCACCATGGTCTCGGTAAGATCCAGCGAATCGGAAATGCGCCACTCCATACGCACCCGCTCACCAAAGCGGACATGGTAGATGGAGTAATATTCATCCACGATGCGCACCTCACGGGAGAGCGGCACCTGTTCATCGTTGCTCATCAGGCTGTAGCGCAGCAGGTGCGAAAGCGCCATGATGAGCGCCTGCGTACGGTAGGCCGTCTCGGTGCCGGCGGTCTGCTGGATCACATTCAGGGTGTTGAACAGAAAGTGCGGGTCGATCTGGCTGCGCAGCTGCTGCAGCCGGCTGCGCTCCATGCGGTTCTGCAGCTCCAGTGCTTCGGTCTTCTGGCGGTGCAGCTCCCGCTCGATCTCGTTTTTCTCCTGCAAGGTGGTCACCTGCTGGGCCATGGAGTGCTTCATGATGTTGAAGGACTCGGCCAGCTGAGCGATCTCCGGCTGCTTGGGCAGCGGGATGTCCGGGGTGTCGAACTCACTTTTGCCAATGGCGCGGGAGGCAGCGATCATCTGCTGCACCGGCGTGAGCAGACGCATGACCATCAAACCGGTAACGCAGCCCAGCGCCACGCACAGCGCCACCACCACCGTCTGCAGCATGGTGATGCGCTCGTTCAGGGCCGAGATGGTGGTGTAGGTGGTCTGGGAATCCTGAATGGCGGTTTCCAGCAATTGCAGGGTGTACTGGCTCAGGTAATCGCCGCAGGGTACCACCTTTGCATAATACAGCTGGGAAGCTGCGGCATCGTTGCCGCTGAGCAGGTCGTTTTCCAGCTCATTCAGCAGGCCGGTGTAGGTCTGATAGACCGTATCCACTGCGCTGTAGAGCACCCGCTGTTCATCGCTGACGCTTTCCAGACTGTTCAGGCTGGTACCGATGCGCCAGAGCCATGCGTTGCAGGTGGAAGATGCCGACTGCAGCCGGTCAATGATCTCCTCCGGCTCGCTGTTCTCCCAGCGGTAGTTCTCCAGCACGGAAATAGAGCTTTCCACACCGCCCTGAAAGCGGCTGATGGCGTTGAAGCAGCCCATCTGCGCGTCCTGTACTGCCTGCACTGCTCTGGACTGGTAGCCATTGAGCGTGAGCTGCATGGCAAAGGCCGCAAAAAATGCTGCCAGACACAAGCCCATGCGCTGCTTGAGGGTGATCTGCCGCTTGCGGTGCTGCAAAGCCTGCCGCCTCCTTTCGTTTGGTAACGATTTATTGTACCACGCTTTGGGCCGGATTGGCAAGGTTTGCATGTTTTTCTCTTGCCTAAACCACGCAATTGTGGTACGATGCCTATAAATACAAAGGAGGCGACTTTATGTCCCAGACCATCTCCGTTTCCACCACTATGGGTGAGCAGGGCTTCCGCGATTTTGCCGTGTTCGATGCATTCCATCACCGCAAAGCATGGCTGCGTCCCGCTGTTTTTGCCGCCATCATGCTGGCTTTTGCCGCCGTCTGCCTTTCGCAGCTGGGCAAGCGCCCGGGTGCCGGGCTGCTGGCTGCTGTGCTTGCCATTGTGGGCATCGGCCTGCCGGTGAGCTACTTTTACTCGTTCTTTCGCAGCGTTTCCCGGCAGATCAAACAGATGCACCTGCCGCGGGCCTTCTACCGTGTGGAGCTGGCCGACACCGGCATTGCTGTGTGGATGTACGGCCAGCAGGACAAGCCCGAACCCACCAGCCGCCACGCATGGGACAGCTTTTACTGCGCCTACCGCACGGACAATGCGGTGTACCTCTACGTAGAAAAAGAGAAAGCTTACTTACTGAACGACCGCATGGAAGTGGTGTGGAAGTTTTTGGCCGGCATCCTGCCCAAAGAAAAGCTGCACGACTGCAGAAAAGGTTAATCCCAAAAAATATGCACACGCAAAAAAGAACTGCTGACATTTCGTTCAGCAGTTCTTTTTTGTATATAAAAAACCCACGCTGCGGCAAAGCAACGCGCAGCGCGGGTGCGAAGATAGCTTATGTTATTGCGTCAGCCGATCAGCGGGCAAGCGTATACTTGTGCAGGGTCTTGCGCACAGCGCCGGGGCCTGCAAACAGCTCCTTGGCCATTGCCTCGATCTTCTCGCCCAGACCAACGGCATACAGATCCACGCCGAACACGTCAACACGGCTGTACAGCTTCTTCAGGCAGCTGAAGTCCTGCTCGCCTTCCTTGACCTCCAGCGGAGCAACGATGGCCTGCAGCTCAGCCAGCAGCGGATCGGTGGAAGGCTCAAAAGCCTGACCATTGTCATCGATGCCCTTCAGGTAGCGGGCGTAGCCTGCCAGCACCAGCGGGATCAGGATCAGGTTGCTCTTGTCCAGACCGCGTGCCTCGTAGGCCTTGATGGTCTCACCAAAGCGGATGGCCAGCTTCTGGGAGGTATCGGTTGCAATACGCTGGGGAGCATCGGGCATGAAGGGGTTGGGCAGACGGCGGTTGATGACAGCGCCGATGAACTCGTAGGGGTTCAGCACGCCGGGATCAACGACCACAGGCATGGCCTCGATATAGCCGATCTTCTGGATGAAGGCACGCAGGTCTTCATCGGCCATCTCGGCGGAGATGAGGGTGTAGCCCAGCATGCAGCCATAGATGGACATGGCAGTGTGCAGCGGGTTCAGGCAGGTGCATACCTTCATCTTCTCGATCTTGTCCACAGTCTCACGGTCGCAGTACAGCACACCGCCCAGCTCCAGCGGAGGACGACCATTGGTGTAGTGATCCTCGATGCACAGGTACTGGGTCTCTTCGGCGTTGACGAAGGGAGCGGTGAAGGTGTGCTTCTCGGTGACGATGGTGTAGTTGTCCTCAAAGCCGTCGTCGGCCAGCATCTGCTGGACCTTGGCATCCGGGCGCGGGGTGATCTTGTCGATCATGCTCCACGGGAAGGTGATCTTGGTCTCGTCCTGCACATAGGCCAGGAACTCGGCGGGCACCAGACCCTGCTCCACCCACTTGGCAGCATAGGCGTGGACAGCGTTCTTGACCTTATCGCCGTTGTGGGAGCAGTTATCCATGCTCTGGACGGTCAGGGGCAGCTTGCCGGCCTTGAAGCGCTCGTACAGCAGAGCAGTGACCTTGCCCATGGCCAGCACGGGGGTCAGGCCGCGCTCCAGATCAGCAGGAGCAACGCCGTAGCCCTTCTCAGTGATGGTGAAGGAGATCATCTGCAGGCTGGGGTTCTGGAAGATCTCCACCAGACGTGCCCAGTCCTCGCCGAAGGAGTAGTCAGCCTTCAGGCTCTCGGTAACGGAAGCCACCACCTTCTTCTCGATCTCGCCGGTGGACTTCAGGCAGACCAGCAGGCTCATATTGTCGTAGGGACGATAAGCCTTGTCGATGATCTCGTAGTCAAAGCTCTCGGCCACGATGACACCGCGGTCATACTTGCCGGTGTTCAGCGCATCGTTCAGGATGGCAGCCGGGAATGCACGGAAGATATTGCCTGCGCCGAAGTGCACCCAGGTGGGTTCGGCGTGGGTCTTGGCCTTGACAGCCTCGATATCGAATTTGGGCAGCTCATAACCCTTCTCTGCCCACTCGGCGGACAGATTGCCGTTTTTGATCTCAGACAGCTTCATATTTATCAGCCCTTCTTTTTCTCTTCATCCAGACGATCCAGCAGATCCCAGACACCCAGCATGTACTGAACGCCCAGAGCACGGTCATACTTGCCGTAACCGGGGCGGCAGTTGCCGGGGCCTTCCTCCCACAGCTGACGGCCGTGGTCGGGACGGATGTAGCCTTCAAAGCCGCAGTCATGGTAAGCACGCAGCACCTCGATGATGCCGGTCTCGCCGCAGCAGTCGCGGTGAGCAGCCTCGGAGAAGTCGCCGTTGGGGAAGTGGTGGATGTTGCGGATGTGACCAAAGGCAATGCGGTCGCAGTGCTTGCGCACGATCTCGGCACAGTTGTTGTTGGGGTTTGCGTTCAGGCTGCCGGTGCACAGGGTCAGGCAGTTGTACGGATCATCCACCATGCTCAGGAAGCGGTCGATGCTCTCAGCATCCACCAGCAGACGGGGCAGGCCGAAGATATCCCAAGGGGGATCATCCTGATGGATAGCCATTTTGATGCCGCACTCATGGCAGGTGGGCATCAGTGCTTCCAGGAAGTACTTCAGGTTTTCCCACAGCTTTTCCTTGGTGACAGGGGCGTAAGCCTTGAACAGCTCGTCCAGCTTTGCCATGCGCTCCGGCTCCCAGCCGGGGAAGGTCATGTTATACTTCTCAGTGAAGGACATGATGTACTCAGCCATAGCCTTGTAATCGCCCTTGATCTTGTCCTTCTCATAGAACAGTGCAGTGGAGCCGTCGCCCACGGGGTGGAACAGATCGGTACGGGTCCAGTCGAACACCGGCATGAAGTTGTAGCAGATGACCTTGACACCGAACTTGGACAGATTGCGGATGCACTGCTTGTAGTTCTCGATGTACTTGTCGCGGGTGGGCAGGCCGATCTTGATGTCATCGTGGACGTTGACCGACTCGACCACGTCCATGTCGAAGCCGTAGGCGTGGATCTGATCGGCTACCTTCTGGATCTCGTCGATCTCCCAGATCTCGCCGGGCATCTTGTCGTGCAACGCCCAGACGATGCTGGTCACGCCGGGGATCTGCTTGATGTCGCTCAGGCTGATGGGATCGTTGCCCTCGCCATACCAGCGCCAACCCATTTTCATAGGCATAGGAAAATCCTCCTGTTTTATATTTTCTGCTTTGCATTTTCCGCGCAGCCGTGTGCCGCGCTCTTGTACTTATATTCTAGTATATCAGTTGCGTTTTTTCAATGGTCGCTTTGCCGGTTTTTAATGTTTGTTCTTGTATACTTTAGACAAAAAGAACAAAAATCCGTCGGACATCACCCGCCCGACGGATTTTTACACGATTCCAAATGCCGGTTTCAGCGTTTCAGCTTCTGCCGGATGGACGGAGCCAGCACATCCTTGAAATATTCAAAGGTGTCCAATTCCAGAATGGCAGAGCCTGTCAGATAAATGCCCAGACCAACCACCACCTGAATGATCACCGTCAGCAGATCCGGCAGGTGCAGGAAAATGACCAGATACATGCACAGGCCCGCGCCCGCTGCCAGCAGCAGGGTCGGCAGGATATCACGCATCTGTTCCAGATAGCCATAGCCGATCAGCTTTTTGTTGAGCTGTGCATCCAGGATCTGGGTCACAACATTCGTGATCAGCATACCATATGCAATGGCCTCGACGCTGACACGGAATGTTGCCAGCAGAAGAAGGATGCACACCCCTTCGTTCAAAAGCTGACATTTCAGGTAAAGATCGCTGCGGCCCACCGCCTTGGCTGCATTCAGGTTTGCCGTGATGATCGGCCAGCACACATACCCCAGACAGAACACCCTGAGGAACAGCACACAGGGCAGCCACTTCTCGGTGAGGATCAGGCGCACCAGCGGTTCGGCACAGAACGCAGTGCTCATCATCACCGGCGCAATAATATAGGTACAGGTCTTGATGGAGCGGCGGGTCATGTTCTTGACCTGCGCACGGTCATCCTGCAGTGAGGACATGACCGGGAACAAAACGCTCTCAATGGAAGTATCCACGCTTGACGCGATATTATAAGTCAGGTTATCGCCCTGATTGTAATACGCCAGATCCGCCGAGGTGTACATCTTGCCGATGATCAGGCTGCGCAGGTTGTTGTAGATGACGCTGCTCAGCGACGAGGCCAGCAGCTTCCAGCCATAAGAGAGCAGCCCTTTCAGGTGCTGCCACGAAAACTCCATCTTAGGCCGCCAAGAGGACAGCTTCCACAGCACCAGCGTGTCCACCGTGATATTGGATACCTGCTGCACCACCAGCGCCCAGACTCCAAAGCCCATATAGGCAAGGCCCAGGCCCAGGACCGTGGATACGATCGCGCCCGCAAAGGCGGAATAGAAAAAATACTGGAACTTCATGTTCCGGGTCACATGCGCCTGCTGGATCGTTTTGATGCCGCAGACTGCCACTGTCAGGCTGATGCCGCGAAAGATCGGGGTCATGCTGGGGTCATTGTAGAAAGCAGCCAGATACGGCGCCGCCACGAACATTCCCCCATACAGCACAAAGCTGATCACAATGCTGAAAAAGAACGCCGACGAGTAATCCAACTCGTCCACTTCCTTCTTCTGCACCAGCGCGGTGCCAATGCCGCAGTCCAGCAGGACATACATGATATTGTTGAACACCGTCACCAGTGCCACCTTGCCGTAATCATCGGGTGTAAGGATGCGCGCCAGAAGGATGGACACCACCGCTGAGATCAGCTGCACACCGCACCGCTCTGCAAAGCGCCAGAAAAAACCGTTTACAATAGCATTTTCTTTTTTCTCGTTCATTCCTGCGTCCACTCAAATTCCTTTCAAAAAAACGGTCGGTCTGCACCCTGCGCAGAAATGCATTTCCGCCGTATCCTTATCATCTTCTTCCCTGCCGCCAAAACAACTGAGCAGAGATAGTTAGTTTTATAATATCACACCCATCCATGCATTTCAACCAACATATTCTTAAGAGAAATGACGGCCCGAAAATTTCATTTAAAAAGAGAAAAAGCGCTTGACTATCTGCCGGGAACGTGGTAATATATTCAAGCAGTCCGCATCACGGTCTTTCACCTCAGAGATTTCAGGGCTGCGAAAACAATACGGTATGCGAGGGTGGCGGAACTGGCAGACGCGCACGTTTGAGGTGCGTGTGGTTTATCCTTGGGGGTTCGAGTCCCCTCCCTCGCACCAAAAACCAGTACACATTGTGTGCTGGTTTTTCTTTTTGTGCGAGGGAGGGGGGCTCGAACAAGGCGGCGGCATTTATGCCGCAAGCAAAGCCACAGTGCAACAACGACGACCGCAGCCTGCGGCTGAAACAGGGAGGAGTTGTTGGGGCCGCGTTCTGATTTTTCAAAGCCCTGCCAAGGGGCTGCGGAAAAATCAGCTAACGCAACCCGTTGCTGTTGCTTAGCCTGCGGGTCCCAACCCGTAGAAATGTCTATCAGGGGTGTACCCATTTTGTACCGGTTTCTTTTTGTGCGAGGGAGCAGACCTCGAACAACACTATTTATTATATAAAAGAAAGCGCGATGAATTCTGAGAACTCATCGCGTTTTTTCTCTTATGCGGGTAGTGGGGGTCGAACCCACACGCCTTGCGGCACAGGAACCTAAATCCTGCGCGTCTGCCAATTCCACCATACCCGCGTATTCTTCTATTCTGCAGCTGCGGCCAAACCGCCTTAATATAGTATCAGTTCCGGCGGCAAAAGTCAATCACTGCACTGATATTTCCGCCCTTCACAGCGCATACTATCGCCGGACGATCGTATCATTTTCCATGGCGGAAAGGGGCTTTTTGCCGATGCGCAGATCAAAACTACGCCGCGCTGGCAGCATTGCGGCAGCTTATCTTCTGGTGGCCGCGCTGGCGGTGCTGGGCTGGCTGTGGCACAGTCTGCCTGCTGAAATTTTGCTGGAACCCGGCCAGACCCTTACCCTGCCCCGTTTTGCCTATGTGCAGCCGCTGCGCACCGCTGGCTCCCGCAACGCGGCCAGCACGCAGGCTGCGGGCAGCTATCAGGCCACTTTGTCCATTGGCGGGTGGCTGCCCGTCAAGACTGTGCGCGCTCTGGTGGAAACACGTCCGGTGGTAACCGTGTGCGGTACGCCTTTCGGCGTTAAGATGTTCTCCGAGGGTGCGCTCATTGTGGGCTTTTCCGACCTGAACACCCCGGACGGCACCGCAAACCCCGCCAAGAAGGCCGGGCTGCGGCTGGGCGACCGGGTGGTGCGCATGGACGACACCCTGACCGAGACGAACGACGCCGTGCACGATGCTCTGGAAACGGCCGCAGGCGCGCCGGTGCAGGTGGTCTATATCCGCAATGGTGAGCAATTCCAGACCCGGCTGACCCCCGTGTGGGACAGCACCGCCGGGCAGTGGCGCGCCGGGATGTGGGTGCGGGATTCTTCCGCCGGGGTAGGCACCATGACCTTTGTGGACAATGCCGCCGGGGTGTTTGCCGGGCTTGGCCACCCCATCAGCGACAGCGACACCGGTGAGAGCGTGGCCCTGCGCAGCGGCGAGATCGTCCCCTGCCAGATCGTGGGGTGTACCAGCGGCACCGTGGGCAGCCCCGGTGAGCTGAAGGGCCGCTTTCTGAGCACCCATGCGCTTGGCAGCATCTGCATCAACAGCAAGACTGGGGTCTATGGCAGAACACGGGCTGCATTTTCCGGCCCGGAGCTGGAGATGGCTTTTGCGCAGGAGGTTGTGCCGGGCGATGCCGAGATCTGGACGACCGTGGACGGCGAGGTGCCCAAGGCATACCGCATCCGCATTGAAAAGGTAAACGACGCAGACCCCCACCGCAACATGATCCTGCGCGTGACCGACCGGCAGCTGCTTGCCAAAACCGGCGGCATCGTGCAGGGCATGAGCGGCAGTCCCATCCTGCAGAACGGCAGACTGGTGGGTGCAGTGACCCATGTGCTGGTAAACGACCCCACGCGGGGCTACGGCATTTTTGCTCAGACCATGCTCAAGCAGGCCCGCGCTGTTGAAAAGACAGACGATGCTGCGCAGCCATAAAGCTGATCTGCAAAAAAATTTGCGCATTTCGATTTTCTTTGCCAAAATTTACCAATATAAACCGTTGAAAGTTCTGGAAAATTATGGTAAAATCCATGGTGTTAAGGGAACTGCACACATTGGAGGAAACAACCATGGACAAAGTTAGATTTTTGATGTCGGATACTGGTGCCCCGTTCACTGCCGCCTGCCGCGAAGCGCTGGAGCAGAAGGGCGTGGACGTGACCGTTGTGGAAAAGGACGGCAACAAGGTCCTGCAGAAAATGCTCACCGTGCGCCCGCAGGTGGTTCTGCTGGATGCCTTTATGCCCGGTCTGGATGCCCTTGCGGTAAAGCAGCGCTATAATGCCGCCGGTGAGCGGCACACCTCCTTCTTCGTGACCGGTGCCTTCCAGAGCGAAGAGATGGTTCAGGAGCTGCTGGACGAAGGCTTTGCCTACTACTTTGTAAAGCCCTTTGATGAGACCGTGCTTGCCGCACGGGTGCTCAAGGCGGCACTTGGCCCGGAAAAGCACATCCTGCACACCAGTGTGGACAGCGATGAGCTGACCGTTACCGAGATCCTGCATCAGATCGGCGTCCCTGCCCATATCAAGGGCTACCAGTTCCTGCGGGATGCCATCCTGCTCACCATGAACGAGCCGGAGTATATCAACGCTGTGACCAAGCGTCTGTACCCGGAAATCGCCAAGAAAAACGGCACCACCGCCAGCCGGGTGGAGCGCGCCATCCGCCACGCCATCGAGGTGGCTTGGGACCGGGGCGATGTGGACACCCTCAACAGCTACTTCGGTTATACCATCCATAACCTGCGGGGAAAACCAACGAACTCGGAGTTCATCGCAATGATTGCTGACAAGATGCGGCTGGATAAACGGCAGAGAGTGGGCTGATTTTTTCATAGAATCCGCCGTCGTTCATATTCTGATAAGAGCAAACCAAACAGACAAAGGAGGTTTTGCTCTTGAAGCTTGCAGAATATCTCGCACGGCGCAGGCGGGCCAGAGTTGCGGCCGTGATGCTGTTCGCCCTCGTTATGGGGTTTGTATCTGCTGCGCCGCCGGTCGTCACCGGATGTCAGGCGCAGGATCTTACCCCGGCACCGGACACTTCGATGCTCTCCCCCGCCGTTTCGGCTCTGGCACAGGAGCAGCAGGAGCCCGCTGCCCAGCCGCTGCCGGAAAAGTGGGTCTGCCTGACCTTTGACGACGGCCCCAGCAAGACCACACCGGATGTGCTCAGCGCGCTGAACGCAGCCGGAGTGCACGCCACATTTTTTGTGGTGGCTACCGGTTACAACGAGAAGTATCTGCCCCTGCTCACCGAAGCGGTCAGCGCCGGGCACCAGATCGCGCTGCACTCTGCTTCCCACGAGTACAGCGATATCTACCGCAGCAGCGACGCTTATTGGGAGGACATTGCCCTTTTAAAGGAGCGCATTGCGCCCTATGTGGATGCCGAGAGCATCCGGTATCTACGGTTTCCGGGCGGCAGCACCAACACCGTCAGTCGGCGCTACGGCGGCAAAGGCCTGATGAAGCAGTTGAAAGCCGAAGTAGAGCAGAAAGGCTGGCATTGGGTGGACTGGAACGTGTGCGCCGAGGATGCTGTGGGCGGACACCCAAGCGCGGGCACCATTTACCGCAATGTGGTACATGAGACCGGGCAGCAGACGAACTGCATCGTTCTGATGCACGATTCTTCCTCCACACACACCACCGCCGAAGCACTGCCGGACATTATCCGGTGGTATGCAGACAACGGTTACACCTTCCTGACGGTGGCCGAAGCGCTGCCGCTGAACTGAGCAGACCAGCCCGGTTACAGGCGGTGTTCAAAGCCGCGGCCAAGCAGGACCCCTGCCGCTGCCAGTGCTGCCAGCCAGAGCCAGTCCGCTCCGCCGGTCGCCACCCAGCCTGCCGCCAGAATGGCGGCAAAGGTGAACGCTGCGGGCAGAAGGATGCGCAGGACCTGCAGCTGTCGCTCCCGCCGGGACGGCAGCCCGGTGTTCAGCTGTTCCGGAGATGCAGCATCACAGCAGATCTCATCGCGGTACTTGCCCGGGTTGCGGTAGGCTTTGTATAGGATCCCATCCAGCGAAAATTCCGGGTACATTCCTTCTTTTGTCAGGCTGAGCTGCATCCCGTGTTCCTCTGCATACGCCTGCAAGGCCGCGGCAAACTCCTGCGGCGTGTTGATGCTGCCCTGCGGGATAAAGAAAAAGTGTTTCTGATGCTGCACCTGCGCCAGCGTGCGGTAATCCTGCACCCAGCCGCAGAAAAAGTTCTGCCATCCGGGACAGGCAGGCGTCCACATCCAGTGATGCCACAGACGGGTCCTGCCGGGCCAGTTCTGCACAAAAACGCGCCGCCCCTTCCAGCTGCTTTGCGCGCTGTTCCAGTGCGGTCTTTTGCTCCCGCAGGACACTCCCCAGCGATGCATCGCCTGCAAGCACGGATCGGATGACCGGAAGCGGCACATCCAGCATCCGCAGCATCCGGATGAACCGGAGGGTGCGGATGTCCTGTTCCGTGTAATCACGGTAGTCGTTGCCAGGCAGCCGGGCGGGATTCAGAAGTCCTTCTTTTTCATAGAAGCGGATATTGGGGGCAGACACCCCGCTCTGTTTCGAAGCCTGTTTGATGTTCATTTGCTTCACCTCCGCACTCACATTACACCTTAAAGACACTTGAAGGTCAAGCATTTTTTTGAAAAAAGCCCCGGAATGCGCGCGGCTGCGGGCGATCCGGGGCTAAATCTTTATTCCGCGTTCTGGCAGAACAGCGAGAAGGTACGGTAGGCCATGTACAGGTCGGTCTTATGGATGACCTCGAAGGGCGAGTGCATGGACAGCACCGGCACGCCGATGTCCAGCACCGGGATGCCGCGGTTGGCCACGTACTTGGCAATAGTGCCGCCGCCGCCCAGATCCAGACGGCCCAGCTCACCGATCTGCCATGCCACGCCGTTGGCATCCAGCAGGCGGGTGATATCCCCTACCAGCTCAGCGGAAGCATCGCTGGCAGAGCTCTTGCCGCGGCTGCCGGTGTACTTGAAGAAGGCCACGCCGCGGCCTGCGTAAGTACCGTTCTGCGGCTCGAAGGCATTTGCCCAGGAGGGGTCGTAGGCGGCGGTCACATCGGCGGAGAGACACACGCTGTTCTGGAAGGCAAGGATGTCGTCCTGACCAGCGGCGCGGCACAGCAGCTGCATAAAGTGGAACACATACATGCTCTGCATGCCGGTCACACCGTCGGAGCCGATCTCTTCCTTATCGGTCAGCACGCAGACGGTGGTGTGCACAGGATCTTTCGTCTCGATCTCGGCCATAAGGGCGGGGTATGCGTCCACACGGTCATCGTGACCGTAGCCGCCCACCATGGAGCGGTCAAAGCCCACGTCCCGGGCCTTGTGGGCGGGCACCACCTCGATCTCGGCACGGGTGAAGTCCTGCTCGGTGATGCCGTACTTTTCGTGCAGCAGCATCAGGGTGTTCAGCTTGACGGCCTCCTTGATGTCGGCATCCTCCACAGCGTCGGAGCCGATGAGCACGTTCAGCTCCTCGGCCTTGATGCCCTCGCTGAGCTTGCGGTCGTTCTGCTCGGCACCCAGATGGGGCAGCAGATCGGTGATGCAGAACACAGGGTCATTCTCGTCCTCACCCACTGCAAAGGACACGCTGGAGCCATCGGCACGGGTGAACACGCCGTGGATGGCCAGCGGCATGGTGCCCCACTGGTACTTGCGGATGCCGCCGTAATAGTGGGTCTTGAAGTAGCTGAGGTGGTTTGCTTCGTACAGCGGGTTCGGGCGCAGGTCCAGACGGGGGCTGTCGATGTGGGCGATCACCAGACGGAAGCCCTCCTCAAAAGATTTCCGGCCGATGGTAGCGGCCACCACCGCCTTGTGCTCCTGCACAAAGTAGATCTTCTGGCCGGGGGCATAGGTCTTTTTCGGCTCAAACTTTTCGTAACCGGCCTCCAGCAGCAGCTTTTCGCTGGCGGCGGCAGCTTCGCGCTCGGTCTTGGCAGCGTTCAGGAAGGCTTTGTAGCCTTCGGCAAAGGCTGCAGCCTTCTCCTTCACGTCGGCGCTCTTGTCGGCGGCGTACTCCGGCTTGTAAAGCAGCTGTTCGGCAGCCTGCTTTGCGGTAAGTTTCTCGCTCATGTTCCTTATCTCCTCTCAGCTTTCTGCATAGATACGCTGATACCGCGCATAGCAGGAAGTAATCTTTTTTACGTAGTGGTTCATCTGGCTGTAAGGGAAGCCCTGCAGGGTCTCGCCGTCTGCGGAGTGCTCTTCCATCTGTAAAAGAGCATCTACCGTGCCCCACCCGCTGTGATAAGCGGCAGCGGCAGTGGCAACATCGCCGTTGTAGCGCTCCATGCACAGGTGCAGGTAATAGCATCCGAACCGGATGCTGGTCTCCGGGTCGTAGAGATTTGCAAAGAGCAGTCCTTCGTCCGGTGCAATCTTGCTGCGCAGCCAGATAAAGGTCTCTTCGGTCATCTGCATCAGGCCCCGGGCATCCACAGTGGAGGTGGCCTGCGGGTCAAAGCCGCTTTCGGTGCGGATGAAGGCATCCACCAGAAGCGGGTCAAGGCCGTAAGTCTCCGCCCACTGGTCCACCAGCGCTTCGTACTTGCGGGGGTATAAAAGCCGTTCTGCCCTGCCCCACAAGTTGGGCACCAGCACAAACAGCAGGATCAGCGCCATGCCCAGCAGGAACAGCCTGCGGCTGCGCATTTTTTTGCGGCGGCGTGCCTTCTGGGCGCGAAGAGCGCGGCGGATGCGGGCCGTCTCCGGGTCGTACTGCGGTGCAGGATCTTGTTCGTTATATCGTTTGTTCAAAGTTCTTTTCCCGCACCTCCTTCTGCCAGAAGCTTTGTGCAGAGCTGCTCTGCCGCAGCCTGCAGATGTGCAAGGCTGGAATCGTTGCGCAGCACATAGTCTGCCTGCGCGGTGAGAGTGCTTTCCGGTGTCTGGGCGTTCAGGCGGCGGGCGGCCATCTCGGCCGAGATGCCGTCCCGGGCCACGATGCGGGCCACACTGGTCTCAAACGGTGCCGTGACCACGCACAGGCGGTCGCACTCGGCCTGCGCCGCAGTCCCCACGATGACCGCGCCATCCAGCACGAACAGCGGTGCACCGGCATCCTGTGCTGCCTGCTTTGCCGCACGGATGCGGCGCACGATCTCCGGGTGGGTCAGGCTGTCCAGCGCCGCCTTGCCTTCCGGGGTGGCAAAGGCGCGGTCAGCCAGCAGGCGGCGGTCCAATGTGCCGTCTGCTTTTAAAATGTCTGCGCCGAACCGCTGGGCCAGCCGGGGCAGCAGCGGCGAGCCGGGCAGTAAAATCTCGCGGCTGATCTGGTCGGCATCGGCCAGCGGCACACCGTGGGCCGAAAACACCGCCGTGACCGTGGATTTGCCGCAGCCGCTGCGGCCCGTGATGCCAAGCGCGATCATAGCTTGATCACCCGGAAGGCCGCAGCGCGGATCAGGCGGTTGTACACCGCCATGGAAAGGCCGTCCTTCTGCGGGCAGCGGGCGTAGACCACGGCATCGCCCTGCTCATCCAGCGCGCGCAGGCAGCGGAAGATGTGCTTTGCCTGATCGGCACCGTCGCCCTCGCGTCCATACTCCACGCAGGGCACACCCAGCTTTTCCGCCTCGCCGGTAAAGCACAGGCAGCTGGGATTCTGCTCGGCGTGGGCATCCACATAGGCTTTGAACTGCTCAAAGGTGCCGTCCAGCAAGGTCACATCCGCCTTGGGTGCGTAGTGCTTGTACTTCATGCCGGGGCTGCGCACCACAGCACCCTCCGGCAGCTTTTCGAGGATGGCTTTGGACACTTCCACCTCTTCGCCGAGGGCACGCTCGAGGTCCTCCAGCGTGATGTGGCCCGGGCGGAACAGGGTGGGCTTTTCGCCCACCACCGACACCACAGTGCTTTCTACGCCCACGTCGCACTCGCCGCCGTCCAAAATCAGCGGCAGGCGGCCGTCCATATCGGTGAACACATCCTGCGCGTTGGTGGGGCTGGGCTTGCCGGAAAGATTGGCGCTGGGGGCGGCAAAGGCGCAGCCGCTCTTTTCAATGACGGCGCGGGCCACCGGGTGGCTGGGCATCCGGATGCCCACGGTGTCCAGACCGGCACAGCACTCCGCTGCCACCTCCGGGCCGCGGGGCATGATGATGGTGAGCGGGCCGGGGCAGAACGCAGCCATCAGCAGCTGGGCGCGCTCCGGCACCTCGCTGACAAGGCCGGGCAGCATTTCCGGTCCGGTGACGTGGACGATCAGGGGATTGTCCTGCGGGCGGCCCTTGGCCACAAAGATCTTCTTCACAGCCTCGCCGTTGCGGGCATCGGCAGCAATGCCGTAAACCGTCTCGGTGGGCAGGGCCACCAGCTCACCGTTCTGCAGCAGGGCAGCGGCTTTTTCAATGCTCTTTTCGTCCGATGCGGGCAAAATTTCAGTTTTCATTTCCATACGGATCATCGTTCTTTCTATCTGTAAAGTATTTATGCTTTTCAGCATTTATCGACAGGATATCGTTTCATTTCCAAAACCGCATTTCAGCCCTGCTCGTTGAGCTTTTGCAGCTTTTCGGCCTGTTCGCGGGTGGCCAGTGCGTCGATCACCTCGTCCAGATTGCCGTCCATGATCTTGGAAAGATTGTGCACGGTCAGGCCGATGCGGTGGTCGGTGCAGCGGTCCTGCGGGAAGTTGTAGGTGCGGATCTTTTCGCTGCGGTCGCCGGTGCCCACCTGCCCCTGACGCTGGGCGTTGATGGCGTCCTGCTGCTCCTTCTGCTTTTGCGCCAGCAACCGGCTGCGCAGGATCTCCAGCGCCTTATCCTTATTCTGG
>ENA-OURN01000089-OURN01000089.1-human-gut-metagenome-genome-assembly--contig:-NODE-89-length-45738-cov-6.42405_pt1 | contig 45738 bp, 42 predicted proteins | sample MGYA00242099_ERZ508987 | MGnify/ENA primary metagenome ERZ508987 (study PRJEB26280, sample SAMEA2531405) | human gut metagenome | biome: human gut; feature: human-associated habitat; material: faeces... | reverse complement strand
TAGCCGCTGGGCTGGCCGTTCTCATTGCGCATTTCGCTGACCGTGATGTAGCTTTTCCCGTCCAGCATGCCGCCCAGCGTGCCGAACACATGGTAGTAATCTGCATCGGAAGCGTCGATCTTCTCCATCATTTCTTCCGGCACGGTCAGGCTCTCCAGCTTGTCCGGGCTGGAGGCGATCATCACCCGGCCGTCGTTGTCGGTAAAGAACAGATAGGCCTCTGCGCTCTCGCCGATGATCTCCAGCTTGGTGCTCAGTGCGTCCAGCTCATCGCCTTTCGGCAGCTCCGCCTGCTGGACCAGATACTGGGCCGTGCGCTGGGTGACACCCACCACCTGATCCAGTGTTTCGTAGCGGTCCTTGGCAAAGTAGTTCTTGAACAGCACCCACTCCGAAGCGCCCATCAGCACGATGCCCAGCACCATCAGGGTGGACACCAGCGAGAAGAACGCCACCGAGATACTTTTGCGCATTACTGACGCACCTCGAACTTATAGCCCACGCCCCATACGGTCTTCAGCTCCCATTTGTCGGAAGCACCGGCCAGCTTCTCGCGCAGGCGCTTGACATGCACATCAATGGTGCGGCTGTCGCCGTAATACTCAAAGCCCCACACCTCGTCCAGCAGCTGGTCGCGGGTGTAGACGCGGTTCGGATGGGAGGCCAGACAGTTCAGCAGTTCCAGCTCCTTGGGGGGAGCCTCCACCACCTTGCCCTTGACCCGCAGCTCATAGCTGTTCATGTCCAGACGCAGGTTGTCGAATTCGATCACGCCCTCGGTGCTCTCGGCAGCAGCCGTGGTGGTCTGGCAGCGGCGCAGCACCGCCTTGATGCGGGCCACCACTTCCTTGGCATCAAAGGGCTTTACCATGTAATCGTCTGCACCCAGCTCCAAGCCCAGCACCTTATCAAAGGTCTCGCCCTTGGCCGTGAGCATCATCACCGGGGTGTTGCCCGCCTTGCGGATGCGGCGGCACACTTCCAGACCGTCCATCTTGGGCATCATCACATCCAGCAGCACCATATCGGGCTTGACCTGATTGAACTTTTCCAGACCTTCTTCGCCATCGTTTGCCACCGTGACCTGATAGCCCTCCTTGGTCAGGTACAGCCGCAGCAGCTCGCAGATATTGGTATCGTCGTCCACAACGAGGATCTTTTCGTTGGCCATAATGATCTCCTCCCATTTTATCGGATGCCCGCCGGGCGGGCAGAGCAGCAAAGTATTCCACTTCTTATTATACGGAAGAGTTATGACAAAATAAAGAAGGATTTGTATGATTTTTTCACAATTCCGGCCCGGCCTTACTCGATCATCAGCCGGATGATCTCCTCATTGGTCTCCTTCATGCCGTCCTTGCCCAGACGGCCGATGCCCTTGATGGTGGTCTCGATGTCCTTCATCACGATGCCGTCGCCGCCCTTGAACTCCTGATGGCACTTGTACATGTTGTAGCCAAGCAAGGCCGCGTCCACCGAGGATGCGATCTTTGCCGCGCAGGAGGCCTTTGCGCCGTCGCACACGATGCCGGACACGATGGCCAGCGCATTGACCACCGTGTGGATGGCGGCCTGATAGCCGTCGCCGCACAGATATACGATGCCCGCGCCTGCGCCCGCACCGGCGCTGACTGCGCCGCAGTAGGCGGACAGGGTGCCGATGCCGGTCTTTTCGTGGATGGCCACCAGATTGGCAATGATGAGGGCACGGTAAAGCTTTTCCTTGCCGCTGTGCAGCTCCTTGGCATATTCAATGAGCGGCACCGAGCAGGTGATACCCTGATTGCCGCTGCCGGAGTTGATGATGACCGGCAGCTCACAGCCGTTCATGCGGGCATCCGAACCGGCGGCCGCCTTGGCCTTGGCCCGGATAGACACATCGTTGCCGTAAGTAGAAAGCAGTACCTGGCCGATGTTCGCGCCATAGTCGCCCAGAAGGCCCTCCTCTGCAATGGCGTTGTTATAGCGGATCTGGCGTTCCAGCAGGTCCGCCACATCCTGCAGGTCGGCCGTCTCGGCAAAGTCCCAGATGTCCTTCATGTTCAGCAGGCTGCGGTCGGCCCGGCTGTCCCGCCGGGCCTCCTCGTTCAGCAGCGGCTTTTCGTAGAGCACCCGGCCATTCTTTTCGATCAGGCAGATGTTGGTGTGAAAATCCGCAATGCGCACCTTTGCGTAGGAATCCCCGCTGCGCTCGGTAACGATGATATCGAACACATGCCCCTGCTCGATGTGCTGGATGGAAATGGGCACCGTCTGCAGATAGTCCCGGATGGCAGCCTTCTTGTCCTCGCTGACCTCGGAGATGACTTCCAGCTCTCTGTCTGCCGAACCGGCAATGATGCCCGCTGCCACAGCGGCTTCCATGCCTTTCAGGTGGCCGGTGTTGGGCACGATGACGCTCTTCACGTTTTTGATGATGCTGCCGCTCACCTGCAGCTGCACGCTTTCGGGCAGCATGCCCAGCACTTCGCGGGCTTTGGCTGCGGCATAAGCCAGCGCAATAGGTTCGGTGCAGCCCATTGCCGGGATCAGTTCTTCCTTTAATATTTCCACATACGCCTGATAGCGCGGATCACTGCGTTCCATGACGGGTCCCTGCCTTTCCTGTCGATTCGATATTTACCAACAGGAATAGTATACTATAGAACCCGCGCAATGTAAAACAAATTCTTCCCCGCCCGCAGGGCCGGCTATTGCAAAGCGCAAACCGCAGAAGTAGAATAGGAGCATCCAAACCGATAAATCCATGGAGGGTCTTCCAATGATCGAAAAAGAAGTACAGGAGCTGCTGTCCTTCATTGACGGCAATCCTACCGCATACCACACCACTGCATCCGTCCGGAACATCCTGCTGAAGGAGGGCTTTTCCGAGCTGCTGGAGAGCCGCCGGTGGCAGCTGGAACCCGGCAGGAGCTATTTCGTCTGCCGCAACGGCTCCAGCATCCTTGCATTCCGCATGGGAGAACAGCTGGAAAACTACAGCTTCAACGTGGCCGCTGCCCACACGGATTCCCCCTGCTTCCGCATCAAGGAAAACGCCGAGATCCACATGGGCCGGAAGTACACCAAGCTGAACACCGAGGGCTACGGCGGCATGATCTGCTCCACATGGATGGACAGGCCGCTGTCGGTGGCAGGCCGCGTGCTGATAAAGGAGAACGATGCCATCACCTCCCGCCTGCTCACGCTGGACCGCGACCTGCTGATGATCCCCAGCGTGGCCATCCATATGAACCGCGAGGTCAACGACAAGGCTTCCTACAACAAGCAGGTGGATATGCTTCCCCTGCTGGGCGGTGCCGCCGAGGAAGGCGTGCTGAAAAAGCTGGTCGCCGCCGAGCTGCAGGTCGCAGAAGAGCAGATCCTTGGCAGCGACCTGTTCCTCTGCATCCGCGAAAAGGCCGCCGTCTGGGGCTGCAATGAGGAGTTCATCTCCTCCGGCCGTCTGGATGACCAGCAGTGCGTGTTCGGCATCCTGAAGGGTTTTCTGAACGCGCACTGCGCCCGCTCCATCAACGTTGCCGCCTTCTTCGACAACGAAGAAGTGGGCTCCGGCACCAAGCAGGGCGCAGCTTCCACCTTCCTGTACGATGTACTGCACCGCATCGCGCAGAACGTCTGCCCCGGCGATGAGGACTTCCACCGTGCGGTGGCTTCCAGCTTCATGTTCAGCGCCGACAACGCCCACGCCGTGCACCCCAACCACCCGGAATACACCGATGTGAACAACTGCACCTACATGAACGAGGGCGTTGTGGTCAAGGTGCACGCCGGCCAGAAGTACACCAGCGACGGCATGAGCATGGCCGTGGCAAAGGAGCTTGCCGCCCGCGCCGGTGTCCCGCTACAGTATTTTGCCAACCGTTCCGATAAGGTCGGCGGCAGCACTCTGGGCAACCTTGCCATGGCACAGGTATCCATGAACTGCGTGGACATCGGCCTGCCCCAGCTGGCCATGCACTCCTGCTACGAGACCGCCGGTGCCCGGGACATCGTTTCTCTCATCCGGCTGATGGAGGAATTCTACGCCAGCCATTTTGAGGAGACCGCGTCCGGCACCCTTGCCATCTGCAAGTAAGACCCGTACAACCTGAATCATAAGGACTGCCCGTGGAAAAGCAGCACTGCTTTTCCACGGGCGGCTTTTCGTTTCCACTTAAGTGAGTATTGAGAAAAAACGTCCATTGTGCTACAATTATCCTGTTATAATATCGCTTTTTACCGCAGCGTAAAATCTTTTTCGCAAGGAGTATAATAAAATGAAATTAGGTATCGTCGGCCTGCCGAACGTCGGCAAGTCCACTCTGTTCAATGCCATCACCTCCACCAAGAACGCAGAAGCCGCAAACTATCCCTTCTGCACCATCGAGCCGAACAGCGGCATCGTAGCCGTGCCGGACAAGCGTCTGGACAAGCTGGCCGAGATCTGGCAGACCAATAAAAAGACCCCTGCCATCGTGGAGTTCGTGGATATCGCGGGCCTTGTAAAGGGTGCCAGTCAGGGCGCGGGCCTTGGCAACAAGTTCCTGGGCCACATCCGCGAGTGCGACGCCATTGTGCATGTAGTGCGCTGCTTTGACGATGACAACATCATCCATGTGGTGGAGGATGTTTCCAAGGCTGAGGCCGTGGACCCCATTGCCGACATCGATGCCATCGACTACGAGCTGATCCTGTCCGACCTTGAGGTGGTGCAGAACCGCGCAGGCCGCATGGCAAAGGCTGCCAAGAGCGGCAACAACAAGGGCGCTGCCGCCGAAGCCGCATGGCTGCAGCAGCTGGCCGACCACCTGAGCGCCGGCAAGCCTGCCCGCAGCTTCGATTTTGACGAGGGCGATGCCGAGCAGCAGACCGTGCTGCATGAAATGGGTCTGCTGAGCGCAAAGCCGGTGCTGTACGCCTGCAACGTGGGCGAGGACGACCTGATGGAGGGCATCGAAAACAACAAGTATGTCCCGCTGGTGGCCGCACGCGCCAAGGAAGAGGGCGCACGCTACATTCCCATCTGCGCCAAGACCGAGGAGGATATCGCCGACTACTCTCCCGAGGAAAAGAAAGCTTTTCTGGCTGAAATGGGCATTGAAGCCAGTGGTCTGGACAACCTCATCACTGCCAGCTATGATCTGCTGGGCCTGATCTCCTTCCTGACCGACGGCAAGAAGGAGTGCCGCGCATGGACCATCCGCAAGGGCACCAAGGCTCCGCAGGCTGCCGGTAAGATCCACAGCGACTTCGAGCGCGGCTTCATCCGCGCCAGCGTCATCGGCTACAGCGATCTGGAAGCCAACAACTTCGATTATGCCGCCGTCAAGGCCAAGGGCCTGCAGCGCACCGAGGGCAAGGAATACGTTGTCAACGATGGCGATGTGATCGAGTTCCTGTTCAACGTCTGATATCGAAATAGCAGCCATGTAAAACTCTGCCGGGCTTGCCCTCTCCGTCTGCTCACTGCGTTCGCATCCACCTCTCCCAAAGGGAGAGGCCTTGGCATGGCGGCAAAGTTTCCGGCTGAATCGCAAGATTTGCCGTACCGGAAGGCTCCCCCCTTGGGGACAGAAAAGTTCATCTCTTTGCCAAGGGCTCCCACTCTGGGGGAGCTGCCGAGCAACGCGAGGCTGAGAGGGCGAGGACGCTGAAAAAAATCAATCCTACTATAAAAGGAGTTCACCATGATTTTCGGTATTATGGGCGCAATGCCCGATGAAGTCGATCAGCTGTGTGCAAAGTTGGAAAACGTCACCGTGGAGCCCTACGGCGGCGTGGATTACCACAAGGGCACGCTGGCCGACAGACAGGTGGTGGTGTGCTGTGCCGGCATGGGCAAGGCCAATGCCGCCGCCACCACGCAGGTGCTCATCACAAAATTCGGCGCGGAGAAGATCATCTTTTCCGGCATCGCAGGCAATATGACCTCGAAGATCGGCATTGGTGATGTGGTCATCGGCGAGACCGTACTGTACCACGACGCACAGCTGGACATGATCTGCCAGAACCCGCCGTTCCTCAAGGAATACACCGGCGACCCGGAGCTGATTGCTGCCGCCGAAAAAGCCTGCGCCGAAGCGGGTGTGAAGGCTCTGGTGGGCAAGATCGCCACCGGCGACCTGTTTGTGGGCGACAGTGAAACCAAGGCTGCCATTGAAGCCAAATGCGCCCCCGACTGCGTGGAAATGGAAGGTGCCGCTGTGAGCCAGATCGCCGCCAAGAACGGTGTACCCTGCGTCATCCTGCGCGCTATGAGCGACAACGCCGATGAGGACGGTCACGAGGTGCTGGTAGTGAAAAAGTTCAGCATTGCGGAATATGTAGCCACCGCCACCAAGATCGTGGCAGCAATGGTGGAAGCACTGTAAAAAAGAACCCTCTCAGTCAATGCTTCGCATTGCCAGCTCCCCCGAAAGGGGGAGCTTTTGACATTCCGGAAACGTTTTCCGTTTTGCCAATGGCTCGCCCTTCGGGAGAGCTGGCGAACAAAGTGAGCCTGAGAGGGTTTCTTTTTACAAAAACTGTTCCAGCTTTACCCGGCTATCCTCCTGAAATTCCTGCAGCCTTTGGGCAAGGCGCTTTGCGCCGGGCGCGGCATTGGGGTAATCCTTCTGGGCCTTTACGCAGTCCACCACCCCCATGCCGCTGCCCTGTGTGAGCATCTCGGCCAGATTGCGGGTGGACTTGTCCGTGAGGGTCTTCATACTGATGCCCATTTTCGTGTTCAGCTTTGCCATGGCGCTCTGCCCCTGCGCGGTGCCGCCGCAGGCCTCGATGGCGGTGTGCGCTTCCTGATTGAGCTGGTGGTACACATTGCGCTGGCGCAGCAGCTCGGCCTTGAACTGCACATCGTCGGTCATCGGCACGATCTGTTCCAAGGTGTTCTTGCCCATCTCGGTATTCTGCACCACGGCTTCCAGCAGGTTCAGGTTGTCGTTTTTCTGGTTTTCCATACAAAAAATCCCCCTTCTGGCCTTAGTCTGCGCCAAAAGGGGGATTTTATACGCTGGTTTTATTCTGCACGCATCTGATCGCCGCCGGCGTTCTGTGCCTCCCGCAGGCGTGCATCGCACAGCTCGTACAGCGCCTGCCAGTTCTTGGCCTGCACATCCTCAAGGCTCGCCACGCCGCAGCTCAGGGTAAAGGGCACCCGGCGCATCATGCCGGTGGTGGTGATACACTCCCGGGGCATCTGCTGATACAGGTTCTGCATTTCCTCTGCCAGCTGCTTGCCGTCGGCATCCAGACAGCCCACCGCAAAGATGCTGCCGGTCAGGCGGCAGACCACGCGGGCCGCAGGGGTATCAAAGCTCTTTTTCCACTGGTTGCCCACAAAGCAGTGCAGCTGGTCCATCACAGGCTGGCCGTAGGTATCCCGCAGCTTCTGGCCGTTGTCGATGCTCACCAGCGCCACAGCCGCCTTGCGGCCCTGCGCTGCACACTGTTCCAGCTTTTGGGCAAACACCGTTTCCAGATAGCGGCGGTTGTACACGCCGGTAAGGAAATCGTGGCTCATATCCTCGCGGCACAGCTCCCGCTCCCGGGGTGTCATGCGCTCTTCCGGCAGCACATTGCCTGCCAGCGGTGCGCACATTTCCAGCTCCCAGCATTTGCCGTCCGCTTCCACTCTGCGGTGCAGCACACAGTCCACACGGCCATTGCGCAGCTCGTAGTCCACCCGCAGGCCATCGTCCTGCCAGCCGTCACAAAGCGGTGCTTCGGTCAGGGTCACTGCCTCAAATACGGCCTGCGCTGAGCGTGCAAGTTCCCGTAGATCCTGCTCGGTACATTCTTTCTTCATGTAATTTTCCCCATCATCTGCGCACGCGGCGCTCCCGTATCCCGCGTGCAGTCACCTGTTCCCCATACGTTCAGGAACCATCTGCCGCATTATGCATCCCGCGCCCGCCCTGTTTCCGGAAATGCCGGGAACGCATCAGGCAAAGAAAAATGGCATAATGCTGCTTTAGCAACATTATACCATTCAGCTTCCGATTTTACCAGCAAAACGCACAATTTTCTGCCGGAGTTTTTATATTTTCGTCAAATTGCTAAGCTCCCGCCGCTCTGTGCCTTCTGTTTATACGCGGCAGTACACACTGCACTCGTCGTGGATGGTCTTGGCCAGTGCCTTGGCGGCAAAGCCGTCAGCGGCGCGCCATGCCCAGTTTCCGCCCAGCTTGCCGGGGGTATTCAGGTGTGCTTCCGCACCCAGACCCAGCCAGTCGTACATGGGGATGATAGCCCGGTCAGCCACCGACCCCAGCGCTGCGCGCAGCAGAGCGATGCGGACATCATCGGTCCGGATGGCCGCCAGCTCCTTTGCGGTGGGCTTTACGCCGGTCAGGTGCAGGTAAGCGGCAGCGGCAGCCTTTTCCTTTTCGGAAGCGCCGTTCTCCCACCAGTCGGTCAGGGTGGTGTTATCGTGAGTGCCGGGATACACCACGCTGTTCTTGACGTGGTTGTGGGGCAGATACTCGCTGTCCCCACCGCTGAAGGCGAACTGCAGCACCTTCATGCCCGGGAAGGTGCTGTCGGCCAGCAGCTTTCGCACGCTGGGGAACAGTTCACCCAGATCCTCGGCAATGATGGGCAGCTTGCCAAGGGCAGCTTCCAGCGCATCGAACAGCTCCATGCCGGGGCCGTTCTCCCACTTGCCGGTGCGGGCGGTGGTGCTGTCCGCCGGGATGGCCCAGTAGGTATCGAAGCCGCGGAAGTGGTCGATGCGCAGCAGGTCGTAGATGCCCAGTGCGTGGCGCACCCGGCGCACCCACCACGCGTAGCCGGTCTTTTTGTGGTAGGCCCAGTTGTACAGCGGGTTGCCCCACAGCTGACCGTCGGCAGAGAAGTAATCCGGCGGGCAGCCCGCCACACGGGCAAAGCCGCCGTCGGCATCCAGCTCAAACAGCGCGCCGCCCACCCATGCATCCACCGAGTCAGCAGAGACGTAGATGGGGATATCACCCAAAATCTGCACGTCCTTTTTGTTGGCGTAGGCCTTCACCACCTGCCACTGGGCCGCAAACTTGTACTGCACGAACTTCCAAAAGCCGATCTCTTCCTCGTTTTCGGCGGCAAAGGCAGCAAGGGCCTTCTTATCGCGCAGGCGGTAGGGCTTGTCCCACTCCACCCAGTTCTTCATGCTGTTGGCCGCTTTCAGGGCCATGTACAGGGCGTAGTCGTCCAGCCATTCCTCATTGGCGAGGGTAAAGGCATAGTAATCATCCGGGAAGTAATAGCTGCAGCCGTGCAGCCCAGCGCACTGCTTGCGCCATGCGGCGTAGGCGGTGCGCAGGACTTTAAAGCGGCTCACATACAAAGTGCCGTAGTCCACCTCTTTGGGGTCTGTGCCCCATTTTTCGGCCTTGAGCTGGGCGGCGGTGAGCAGGCCTTCTTCCTTCAAAGCGTCGAGGTCGATAAAATAGGGGTTGCCCGCAAAGGCCGAGCAGCTCTGATAGGGGCTGTCACCGTAGCCGGTGGGACTGAGCGGCAGGATCTGCCAGATCTTCTGGCCCGCTTGTGCCAGAAAATCCACAAACTTGAATGCTTCCTTGCCAAAGCAGCCAATACCGTAAGGGCCGGGCAGGCTGGACACCGGCATCAGGATTCCACTTTCACGCATGCTATTACCTTCCTCATTTTTAACATTTTATGGGAATATCGTTGTTTCTTATCATAACATATCCGCAGACTATTTTCCACAGGCAAAAAACGTGGTATACTTATTTTTAAACTGGGTGTGTATCCCTTTTTCGATTTTAAATAGCCTCCGCTTTCGCTCTGGCTATGTTCAGCGGAATCCAGATTTTTTTTCGCGTTTGTCGCGGCCTGCGGAACTTGTCGGGGCAAAGCCCCGCCATCTGCTGACGCAGACCGCTCGCCGCTTAAAAGCCCCACCGGGGCTTTCATTGCTGCGCAAACGCGGTCCGCTCCAAACGCATTTTCACCAGAAGGGCCGAAACCGGCAGATGCAGTAAAATCTCTTTTGTTGTTGGCCTTTACGGCCCCTTGCGTGAAAAAGCAGAATTGGAACGACCGCAGTCGTTCCAATTCTGCAAAAATAAAAATAAATTTTCCGCTGAATATGGCCAGAGCCTGCGGCGGCCATTTCAAATCGTCAAACTGCACCCTGAACAGGAGGTACCCGCGCCATGCAGCGCACAGAAAAATACTTTGAACAGGACGCTTTCCGCACCCAGTGCGAGAGCACCATCCTTGCCGCAGAGCCGGACGAAAAGACCGGCGGCGGGCGCATTGCGCTGGACGGCACGGTGTTTTACCCGGAGGGCGGCGGTCAGCCTGCCGACCGGGGCACCCTGACCCTGCCGGACGGCACCACGCTGAATGTGACCGATGTGCACGAGCATGACGGCATCCTCTGGCACAGCGTGGACGCTCTGCCGGAAAGCGCTGTTCCCGGCACTGCCGTTTCCGGCTGCATCGACTGGGAATGGCGGTTTGACAAAATGCAGCAGCACACCGGTGAGCACATCCTTTCCGGCATCCTGCACCAGATGTTCGGGGCCGAGAACGTGGGCTTCCATATCGGTTCCGAGGCTGTGCGCATGGACACCAGCGTGCCCATTTCTGCCGAGGGCCTGCAGGCAGCCGAGCTTGCCGCCAACCGCATCGTGTGGCAGGATGTGCCGGTGCTGGTCAGCTACCCCACCCGGGAGGAGCTTGCCGCCCTTGTCTACCGCTCCAAAAAGGAGATCGAAGGGCAGGTGCGCATCGTGACCATTCCCGGTGCGGATGTCTGCGCCTGCTGCGGCACCCACACCCGCACCACCGGACAGGTGGGACAGATCAAAATTCTGGCCAGTGAGAACTACAAGGGCGGCGTGCGGCTGAGCGTGGTGTGCGGCCAGCGGGCATTGCTTGCTGCACAGGCTATGCGCCAGCGGCAGGCAGAGATCGGGGCGCTGCTCTCGGCCAAGGCCGACCAGACCGCTGTGGCGGTGCATCGCGTCTACGATGAGTATACTGCGCTCAAGTTTACACACTTTGGCGTATGTTCTCAGCTGTTTGATGCACTTGCCCAGCTGGCAAACCCCGGTGAGGATGCCATCCGCACAGTGCCCGGCCTTGACCCGGACGGCCTGCACCGGCTGGCGGTGCGCCTGACCGAAGCCACCACCGGTCTCTGCGCCGCCCTGACCCCCACCGAAAAGGGCACCGGCTACTGCATCGCGCAGGCAGACGGCGATGTGCGCGCCCTGACCAAAGCCCTGAACGACGCCCTGAACGGACGCGGCGGCGGCAAGCCCGGCATCTGTCAGGGCAGCTGCGCCGCTGCACCGGAACAGGTGGAGGAATTTTTGCGGGAGCAGAATTTGTAAGCATCCTCGCCCTCTCCGTCTTTGCTTCGCAAAGCCACCTCTCCCAAAGGGAGAGGCTTTGGCAGTACGGAAAACCTTCCGGCTTTGCCAAGGGCTCCCCCTTTGGGGGAGCTGGCGCGTCAGCGCCTGAGAGGGCGAGCCACGTTAATTTTAAGGAGAACAACAAACTATGAGAATGCGTTTCAAACCCTATGCCCACGACGAGCTGATGGCAGCCGACTTCCATGTGCATGAGCCGCTGATTTGGGGCGGCAAGTGGCACGCCCAGTATGCCCGCCCGGAGCAGCCCTTTGTGCTGGAACTGGGCTGCGGCAAGGGCGGCTTCATCTCCCAGCTGGCCTGCGCCCACCCGGAAAACAACTATCTGGGCATCGATATCACCGATAAGGTGCTCATCCTCGCCAAGCGCAAGATCGAAGCCGCCTATCAGGCTGCAGGCCGCCCCATCGACAACGTGAAGATCATGAGCACCGACATCGAGCGCATCAAGGGGGTCATTACCGCCGAGGATACGGTCAGCCGCATCTACATCAACTTCTGCAATCCGTGGAGCAAGAACGGCTCTTCCCACAAGCACCGTCTCACCTACCCGCGCCAGCTCATCAACTACCGCGAGTTCCTCAAGGACGGCGGCGAGATCTACTTCAAGACCGACGACGATGATCTGTTCCGCGACAGTCTGGAATACTTCCCCGCTTCCGGCTACGACATCGAGTGGATGACCTTTGACCTCCATGAGAACGAGCCGGAGTGGAACATCCGCACCGAACACGAGGGCATGTTCACCGAAATGGGCATCAAGATCAAGGCCCTGATCGCCCGCAAGGACCCGGACCCTGCCAGCGTGACATGGATCGAGCCGAAGATCCTCAAGCGTCAGGCCCGCGAAGCGGCCGAGGCTGCTGCCAAGGCTGCACAGGAAGGCGAAGGCAATGAATGACCCCTGCGAGATCTGCCTGAACAATGTGCAGGACGAGTACGGCAGCTGGTACTGTGCTCAGGGCGGCTGTCTGGACGAGGACGAGATGGCCCGCTATCTTTCCCGCAGCACGGCCGCCTGCCCGTTCTTTGAGCCGGGCGATGAATACAAGATCGTACAAAAACAGAACTGACCTGCACAGCAGCCTGATTCTCACAGGAGGTGTTTTATGCTCAACTTTCTCACGACCACCACAGTATGCGGCTTTTCGCTGTATCATGTGCTGGCCTTCTTCCTCATTTATTCCTGCACCGGCTGGTGTCTGGAGGTCATCTTTGCCGCCGCCACCACCGGTCAGCTGGTGAACCGCGGCTTTCTCAACGGCCCGGTGTGCCCCATTTACGGCTTCGGCATGGTCATTGTGCTGTTCACCCTGACCCCTTTGCAGAACAGCGTCCTGCTGCTGTACATCGGCGGTGTCATCCTGCCCAGTGCGCTGGAACTGGTAGGCGGCTGGGCACTGTATAAGCTCTATCACACCCGCTGGTGGGACTACAGCGACTTTCCCTTCAACATCGGCGGCTACATCTGTCTGGAATTCAGCCTGCTGTGGGGCGTGGGCACGCTGGTGGTCATGCGCATCGTCCACCCGGTCGTCGCCGGTCTTGTGGATATGGTCCCGCCCTTTGTGGGCTTTGTCGTTATGTGTGTGCTCTATGCAGTCTACGCGGCAGACGTAGTCGTTACGGCCTTTGCCGCCTCCGGTCTGGCCAAGACGCTGGATGCCATGGAGCAGCTGGCTGACAGTATCCATGCCGTCAGCGATGCCATGACCCAGCTGCTGGGCACCACCACCCTGAACGCCGACCAGAAGCTGGACGAGCAGCGCCTGCAGCTCAAGCTTGCTGCCGCCGAGGCCCGCGAAGCCGCACCGAAAAAGCGCGCCCTGCGTGAAACGCTGGCCGCCGTCCGTGCCAAGACCGAAGAGGCCCGCGAGGCCGCAAAGCGTGCTTCCGAGATCGCCAAGCTCAACACGGCCGAAGCCGCCAAGGCTGCACAGCTGGCCGCCAAGGGCACGATGGAGCGCGCTGCCGAGCTGCTGCGTCTGGAACAGCTGGCCGAGGAGCTGCAGGCCCGCAGCGATGAAATGCAGGCCCAGCTGCTGCGCACCCCCCGCATCGTTGGCCCGCGCCGCATGCTGCGCGCCTTCCCCGGCCTGAAGCATGGCGTAAAAAAGACCACCCTCAAGGCCCTGCGCCTTGGTCTTGCCCGCCGGGAAAGCCCCGAAGAAGAACCGAAGAAAAACGGCTCCGACACCCGCAAGGATGCCTGAGACCGCTGCCCAAAAGACCGCTGCACAGGAATGCAGCGGTCTTTTTATGCCCCGCCTTCCGGACCCGTCTGGTGTTCCGTTCTTTTTTGCCGCAATGTCGCAATGTTTTAAATATCTATTTTCAAAGGTTTAAAATCGTGCTATACTGTTTTATAAAATGCCATATTTTGTCGAAAACATCCAACAGCGAGGGATTTATCATGTCCGAAGAACTGAAGTTGAATGAAAATGTCGGCGCACCGCAACCCGATGCACTTGCACAGATCGCATCGGTAGACCCCAGCCCGGCCGTAGGCGGTATGCACCCCTTTACTCCGGCCATGCTCAGCCGTCTTAAGAAGCAGCGTCAGCTGCTGAGCGAGCTGGAGCACGCCCTGAAAAATCACGAGTTCTGCTTCTTTCTGCAGCCCAAGTGCAACAGCATGACCCGCGCCATCGTGGGCATGGAAGCACTGGTGCGCTGGAACCACCCCACCCGCGGCTGCGTGCCCCCGTCTGAGTTCATGCCCCTGCTGGAAAGCACCGGCCTTGTGACCCAGCTGGATCAGTACATCTGGGAGTCTGTCTGCAAGACCCTGCACAAGTGGCAGGAGAGCGGCAGCAATCTTGTGCCTGTATCTGTGAACGTTTCTGTGGTGGATATCGTCAATCTGGACGTGCCGCAGATCTTCTCCAACCTTGTGGAAAAGTATCAGCTGGAGCCCAAGCTCCTGCTGGCCGAGATCACCGAGACCATGCTGGCCGAAAACGCTTCTCTGGTGGAAAACACCATCCAGGGCCTGCACCGCAAAGGTTTCTCTGTGATGATGGACGACTTTGGCAGCGGCTATTCTTCGCTGAATATGCTCAAGGACACCAACGTGGATGCCATCAAGCTGGACATGAAGCTCATCGACATGAACCAGCAGAACCGCAGCAAGGGCGTGCAGATCGTGGAATCGGTGGTGGATATGGCCCACCGCCTGAATCTGCCCATCATCGCCGAGGGCGTGGAAACGCCGGAGCAGGTCTCCATGCTGCAGGCCGCCGACTGCCTGTATACGCAGGGCTATTACTTCTACAAGCCCATGCCGGTGGAGAATGCCGAGGCCCTGCTGGCCCAGCCCAACAGCGAGGATTACTGGGATATGCGCCGCGACCTGATGTGCCGTGACCGCCGGGCACCCATCTCCGACAGCGAGCAGACCGCACTGGCGCTGCAGGCCTACCAGATCTTTGCGGATAATGTGCTGGAGCTTTCTCTGCTGAACCTTTCCACCGGCGAATACCGGGTCATCAAGCGGGATCCGCGCCTGCCCGGTGCGGGTTCGGACACTGAGGAGGACTTTGCCGCTTACTGTGAGCGCATGGTGACGAACAAGGTGATCCACCCGGACGACGCGGAGATGTTCACCGACCAGACCGATCTGGAGACCCTGCGCTCCGCTGTTTTCAGCACCCAGCAGCCGGAGGCCTACCGCTTCCGCAAAAACGTGTCCGGCCAGTTCGTGTGGATCACCATGGAATTTCTGCCCTGCCGCAACTGCTGCGCCCAGAACCCATGGGCCACCGTGGTGGTGCGTGAGGATGCGCAGGCCGACCATCTCAGCGAGGAGCTGGACTTCTCCTACAGCCACGACACCCTGACTGGCCTGCTGAACCGCAGCCTCTTCGAGACCGATCTGCGGACGCTGCAGGCCAGCGAATACGACTCCATGGTGTGCACCTATATCGATGTGGTGGGCCTGCACGAGATCAACAACCATCTGGGCCACCGCAGCGGCGATGCCATGCTCTGCTTCATTGCCAATGCGGCCCGCAAGTTCTTTGTTTCCAGCCGCATCTACCGCATCGGCGGTGACGAATTCGTGATCCTCACCCCGAACCAGCCGCCCTACAGCGTGTGGGTGGCTGTGGACAAGATGCGTGCTTTCCTGCGCGAGAAGGAATATGAGATCTCGGTGGGCATTCAGAGCACCAACGACCTGCACCGGCTGGACGATGCCATGAATCAGGCCGAAGCTGCCATGCGGCAGGACAAGCAGGCCTATTATGCCCGCAACGGCCAGGAGCGCCAGCTGCGGGGCCTGAACGAGAAGCTGGAGCAGACCCTGACCGAAAAGCGGGATGCCGAGCATTTCCTGCGGGTCCTTGCCCCCAAGTACAAGAGCGTGTTCGTTGTGGATCTGAAGACCGACCGTATGCGCGGCGTGATCGTCCCGGACTATTTCCAGAAAATTCTGGACACCTCCGGCGGCTCTTTCCTCGCCGTTCTGCAGCAGTACCGTGATACGCAGGTGCAGCCCGCCTACCGCGAGAGTCTGGCGGACCTGCTGGACTACAACTATATCCGCAGCAAGGTCCTGACCGGCGACATCGTGGAGCACACCTATAAAAAGACCGACGACACCACCTTCCGCGTCAAGGTGACACCCTACTCCAGGAGTGGCTCTCATATCGATGAAACGCTCTGGATCTTCTCGGATGAAGGGGCATCCCTTACCCCTCCCCAGACAAAATAAGTGATTAAACGTTAAAAAAATCGGAAACGACTGCGGTCGTTTCCGATTTTTGTTTTTACAGAGAAGTTGTGCCGGGCAGCAGCATTTGCCAATTTCGACCCCCTCCCCGTGAAAAAGAACTCCAGAAAAATCCGCGTTTGCGCAGCAATGAAAGCCCCAGTGGGGCTTTCAAGCGGCAGAACGGTCTTGCTTTTAGCAAGATGGCGGGGCCTCGCCCCGACACGTTCCGCAGATTTTTCTGGAGTTCAAAATAAAAATAATAATTCCACTGATTATGGCCAGAGCGCACGCGGAGGCCATTCTAAATGGTCAAGATGGTCAGGCCCACAGATTTTCCGGGTACTGGCCCTCTGCCGTTTTGCGGGCGATGGCTTCCACCACCAGCGGCTTGTCCTCACGGTAGGTAACGCCGTACCATTTATCCGTGCTGCGCAGCACCTGAATTTTTGCCTTGCCCTCTTCGATGAGCTCCGTGACCACCAGCGGCAGGAAATACTCACACTTGAGCGGGTTTTTAGGCAGATTTTCGGTCAGCCAGCCCGCAAAGCGCTGCTCGGCTTCGTCCAGAAAGCTTTTGCCAAAGCCCCACAGGTTCATGCTCACCGGGGTATCGCCGGGCAGATCGGTCCAGCTTGCGCCGCCGTCCTCGGTGAAGTGTACGCCGTTTTCGTACGTTTCAATGCGGGTGCGTTCGGTCACACTGTGCAGGGTGCCGTCGGGTTCGGTCACGCACACGCCGCGGGCCACGCTGCCATTCTCGGAGACAGTGTTCCGGAGCAGATAGCTTACCATGCAGTAGTCGTAATAGCTGCCGTCCTCGTGGGTGGACAGGTAATCATACATCACCCGGAAGGCCTCCGGGCCGTAATAATCATCGGCATTGATGACCGCAAACGGGCCGTCGATGAGGTCCTTTGCCGCCAGAACGGCGTGGCAGGTGCCCCAGGGCTTGACACGGCCCTCCGGAACGGCAAAGCCTGCGGGCAGCTCATCCAGCTGCTGGAAGGCGTATTTCACGTTCATGGCCTTGGATACACGCTCGCCGATGGCTGCCTTGAAAGCATCCTCGATCTCATGCTTGATAACAAAGATCACCGTCTCAAAGCCTGCGCGGCGGGCATCGTAAAGGGAATAATCCACGATCACCTGACCGTTCGGCCCCACCGGGTCGATCTGCTTCATGCCGCCGTAGCGGCTGCCCATGCCAGCCGCCATGACCACCAGTACCGGTTTGTTCATATAAGGTTCCTCCCGTATCTGAGCCGCAGCCGCGGCAGAATATTTATTGTCTCATTATACTCCATTTTGGACAGAAAAACAATTTGAAATGGCTCCGCCTCGCTCTGCCATTTTTCAATCGTCCCTTCGTTTCGCAAGTTAAAATTTCCAAAATATGCAATTTATTCTTGCAAAAGTATTGTTTTTGCCATGTGAATATTGTATAATGGCGGCGTCAATGCAGGTTTTACCTGTCAAAAAGTGTCCTTTAGTGAAAGCAAAGCTTTCCAACACGATCAAGAAAGAGGTATTTTATCATGAATGAAGCCGTTACCAAGCGCTTTCTGCTGTATTTCCGCCTGATGCTGCTGGTGTGGATCCTGATCGCCAATGCCATCATCCATGTGACCGGCCTGGAGTACAGCTGGCTGATCTTTCTGAGCAATATCATGATGTTCACGCTGGAAGGCGATGTGAAGGATCGCTTCGTCACCGTTGAGCTGGGTGGTCTTGTGGGTCTGATCCTCACTGTGATCGCTCTGCTTTCCATCACGGCCCTGACCCCGGTGCTGGGCAGCTTCTTCGGCTTCCTCATCCCGCTGGCCGTGGTGCTGTTCATCCTCATCATCCTGCACCCCTACGCACCCAAGGTGCTGAACAACGTGGGCTTTGCCTACCTGACTGTGGCCTGCATCGACACCACCGCTCTGGCCACCCACCTGCCCCAGTTCTTCATCACCTTCATCGTGGGTTCCGTTCTCTTCAACGGCGTGTGCGTGCTGCTGATGAAGCCTGCCAAGGCTCTGGCCGTCAAGAGCGTCCAGAAGGAAAACGTGTAACTCTCTTTACGGAGTATATAACATAAGCGAAGGCCCCGTTCCGATCGGAACAGGGCCTTCCCGTTTATGTGTTGTTATTTGCCGAAAATTGCACACTGTCGATTTTTGTGCTATACTGGTCGCGCTGCCCTTCCCATTCTGGCATCAGAAGGGGGTGAGGACCGATGAACTCAATTTTAGGCAACTTTCTCGTGGCTGTCGCAGCGCAGGTAACGGCAAACTATCTGTGCAAGTGGCTTGATAGTCACCGCAAGGGCAAGTAAGCACAAGAACCCCCTTGGAGCGGCAACTCCGAGGGGGTTCACTTTTGTGTGAGACCGATGCAATACTCAATCTCTATCAACTTTCTCTACCCTTATTATATGCATCCTTGCAAAAAAGTCAAGGCGGCGGTATTTTTTTCAGTTTGCGGCATCCATACGGATCCTTACATTCGTTGTTGCCATGCAAAAAAAGCGCCGCTCTCCCCTGCCGGGAAAGCGGCGCTTTGTGTTTTGCAGTGTCTGCTTACAGGCTGCGGTTGCGGATCTCGGCAGTCACCTTTGCGATGAACGCATCCAGCTCCATCGTGGTGGTCTCGCCCTTGCGGTCACGCACCGAGATGTTGCCTGCCTCGGCTTCCTTGGCGCCCAGAACCAGCATATAAGGCACACGGTCCACCTGCTGTGCCTCGCGGATCTTGTAGCCGATCTTCTGGTTGTCGTCGTCCAGCACAACACGGACACCGGCTTCCACCAGCTTTTCGGTCACGCCCTCGGCGTAGTCCAGCGTCTTTTCGGAGACGGGCAGCACCTTGACCTGCGTGGGAGCCAGCCAGGTGGGGAACTTGCCCTTGGTCTCTTCGATCAGGTAAGCCATGAAGCGGTCCAGAGAGCCCAGGATGGCGCGGTGCAGCACCACGGGGGTCTTTTCGGTGCCGTCCTTGTCCACGTAGGTCAGGTGGAACTTTGCGGGCAGGCAGAAGTCCAGCTGGCAGGTGGACAGGGTGTACTCGGCACCCACGGCGGGCTTGACGTTCACGTCCAGCTTGGGACCGTAGAAGGCAGCCTCGCCGATCTCCTCGGTGAAGTGGATGCCCAGCTCGGTCAGCACTTCGCGCAGGGCCTGCTCTGCATGGTTCCACATGGCATCATCGTCGTGGTACTTCTTCTTATCGGCAGGATCACGCAGGCTCAGCACGCAGCGGTAATCGGTAATGTTGAAGTCCTTGTACACCTCAAAGATCAGGTCGCACACGTTTGCGACCTCGCTCTTGATCTGCTCCGGGGTGCAGAACAGGTGAGCATCGTTCTGGCAGAAGTGACGGCCGCGCTCGATGCCCTTCAGGGTGCCGGAGGACTCGTAACGGAAATCGTGGGCGATCTCACCGATGCGCATGGGCAGGTCACGGTAAGAATGGGGACGATTTGCGTAGATCATCATGTGGTGGGGGCAGTTCATCGGGCGCAGAACATAGCTCTCGCCCTCCATCTCCATGGCGGGGAACATGTTCTCACGGTAGTGATCCCAGTGACCGGAGGTCTTATACAGGTTCACAGTGCCGATGCAGGGAGTCATAACGTGCAGATAGCCGCGTGCACGCTCCTTCTCCTTGATATAGTTCTCCAGCTCCTGCCAGACGGTGTAGCCTGCGGGCAGGAACATGGGCAGGCCGCGGCCAACCAGATCGTCGGTCATGAACAGGCCCATTTCCTTGCCGATCTTGCGGTGATCGCGCTCACGGGCCTCCTGCTGCTCCTTCTCCCAAGCATCCAGCTCTTCCTGATTGCGGAAGGCCACGCCGTTGATGCGGGTGAGCATCTTGTTTTCCTTGTCGTTCTTCCAGTATGCGCCGGACTGCTGGGTGATCTTGAAGGCCTTCAGCGCCTTGGTGTAGGTCAGGTGGGGTCCGATGCACATATCCACGTACTCGCCCTGCTGGAAGAAGCTGAACTCGGTCTCCTCGGCCAGATCAGCCATGTGCTCGATCTTGTAGTTCTCCTTGCGCTCTTCCATCAGCTTCACGGCCTCGGCGCGGGGCAGGATGAAGGGCTTGATGGGCAAATTCTCCTTGACGATCTTGCGCATCTCTTTTTCGATGTTTGCCAGATCCTCGTCGCTGAGCTTCTGGTCGCCCAGATCGACATCGTAGTAGAAGCCGTTCTCGGTAGCGGGGCCGAAGGCGAAATCAGCCTGCGGATACAGGCGCTTGATGGCCTGCGCCATGATGTGGGCTGCGGTGTGGCGGATAACGTGCAGTTCCTGATCCTGCGGGCACTCGTCCACATGACCGTCCTTATAGATGATCTTCATAATGTTTGCTCCTTTGACAGATAAAGTAAAACAAAAAAGCGCTTCATCCCGCACACTTACTCACGGGATGAAGCGCCTGAAAGAATCAGAAACGTTCCACGGTTCCACCCGAATTGCGTGCTTTTCTGCACGCCACTCGCTGTGCTGTAACGGGCGCACCCGGCAGAGGTTCTCCTCTGCGCTCTGCGGTGGTAGAGCTCCGGCACATGACAGGCTGCTTGCAGCGCCCTTGCGGGGCAGCCCTCTCTGCATCATGGAGACGGGAACTCAGTTTGTCCGCATCATCGCTTTTACAGGATGAAACTACGCTGATTGTAGCACGTCCCGCGGAAAAAATCAAGAGACGCAGCCATGAAATTTTTTCTTCATTTTTCTTCCTTCGGCTGCAGGAATTCCGAAAAAAGCTTGCTGGTGCGGAATCCCTGACTGGAATACAGGCTGTGGTAGCCGGAGAACATATAGCTCAGGCCGCAGGCCAGAGCCATCAGCTCAAACCCGGCCCCGCTGAACAGCTCAGCCGCCAGTACAATGGAAGCCACCAGCGTATTGGTCGCCCCGCAGAACACGCACACCAGACCCACTGCAGCAGAAAAGCCCGCCGGGAGCCCCAGCAGCGGCCCCACCACGCAGCCAAACGTTGCGCCGATGTAAAAGCTCGGCACCACTTCGCCGCCCTTGAAGCCCACGCTCAGGGTCAGCACCGTAAGCACCATTTTGCACACAAAGTCCCACGGCAGAGCCTGCTCCAGCTCAACGGCATCCATAATGACATCCATGCCGGCACCGTTATAGCGGCCCACCCCCATCAGGTAGGACAGTGCCACCACAGCCGCACCGCCTGCAGCAGCCCGCACCCACGGATTCGGCAGCAGTTTGGGGATCTCATGCTCAAAAAAGTGCAGCATCTGGCAGAAAATCACCGCCACCACCGCGCAGCACATGGCCAGCACGGCGGTGCGCACCACCGTCCGGGCATCCAGCGGCGGCGCTTCCATCACAAACCGTGTGGGCGCAATGCCGGCCTTCAACGAGATGCTGTATGCAATAAGCGCCGCCAGAAAGCCCGGCACGAACGCCACGGTCAGCATCAGACCCACATCCACCACCATCATCGCAAACAGGGTCGCGGTCAGCGGCGTACCGAACAGCGCCGAAAAAAATGCCGCCATGCCGCACACGGTAGCCGTGCGGCAGTCATGATTGTTGAAGTGCAGCACCCGGCCGATATTCCAGCCGATGCTGCCGCCCATCTGCAGCGCTGCGCCCTCGCGGCCGGCCGAGCCGCCGCACAGATGGGTGAGCACAGTGCCCAGAAAGATGGCCGGGACCAGCCACGGCGTCACCGAGCTGCCGTCCTGCACGGCCCGCAGCACATCGTTGGTGCCCTTGCCGACACAGCCCGTCGCCTTATACAGAGCCGTGATGGCGATGCCCGCCGCAGGCAGAAGCCATAGCAGCCAGACATGCTCCGTGCGCTGCTCGGTCACCCATTCCACTGCCAGATGGAACAGCGTTCCGATGCCGCCGCACAGCACGCCGGTGCACACAGCCAGAAGCGTCCAGCGGAACAGCGCCAGAAGCGAGACCCGGATCGCTTCCTTATAATGCAGGAACCATTCCTTTATTTTCCACATGTTTCTTCCCCGCACCTCTCTTATTTTCGATCTGATTTTGTCTATATGCGCCAAAACATAACATGTTTTTCTATCAATGTCAACCAAAGAATGGCAAAGGATATTATACAACTTTTACATACCCGGTAAAACAAATGCCAAAAGCCCCGCTTCTTTGTGCGCAGAAGCGGGGCTTTTGATTTGGTTGCCATTAGAGATTTTGGAGTTTTACTCCACATCCTGCAGGGCGGCAAAGTCCTCTTCGCCGGTGCGGATCTTGACCACGCGGGTCACGTTGTACACAAAGATCTTGCCGTCGCCGATGTGGCCGGTGTACAGAGCCTTCTTGGCAGCCTCCACCACAGCGTCCACGCTGATCTTGGAGACGATCACCTCCACCTTGATCTTGGGCAGCAGGGTGGTATCCACAGGCACGCCGCGGTACTTTTCGGAAGTGCCCTTCTGGATGCCGCAGCCCATCACCTGCGTGACGGTCATGCCGGTAACGCCCAGATCGTTGAGGGCAGTCTTGAGCTGATCGAACTTGGAAAGCTTTGCAATGATGGACACCTTGTGCATACCGGTGTCGTACACGCCATCGTGGATCACGGGCGAAGGCTCGCGCACCACAGGAACGGCAGCGCTGATCTGCTTGTCGGTGGCCTTGGTCACATCGTCCTCGCCGAGGTCGGTGTTCTCGTTGGGCACCATGGCAGCAGAGTTTGCATCGGAGATGGAGAAACCAGCGTAAGCGGATGCCAGACCATGCTCGTGGATATCCAGACCGTCGATCTCCACCTCTGCGGGAACGCGCAGGCCGATGAACTTATCGATGAGCTTGAAGATAATGAACATCACAACGACAACGTAGATGTCAACGGTAACGAGGCCCAGCAGCTGGGTGCCCAGCTGTGCCAGACCGCCGCCGTAGAAGAGACCTGCGTGCTCAGTGTTGGCACCGGTGGAGAACAGGCCCACCGCAATGGTGCCCCACACGCCGTTTGCAAAGTGGACGGAAACTGCACCAACAGGGTCATCCACCTTGGCGATGTTATCGAAAAACTCAACGCTCAGAACAACGAGCAAGCCGGCCACAAAGCCGATGAAGAATGCGCCGAAGGGAGAAACGGTATCGCAGCCTGCAGTGATCGCCACCAGACCGGCCAGAGAACCGTTCAGGGTCATGGAGACATCGGGCTTTCCGTAGCGCAGCCAGGTGAAGATCATAGTCACACAGGTGGCAACGGCTGCGGCAAGGTTGGTGTTGAAGCAGACCAGACCGGTCATGGTCATGGCCTCGTCGGTGGCAAGGCTCAGAGAAGAACCGCCGTTGAAGCCGAACCAGCAGAACCACAGGATGAACACGCCCAGAGCACCGGCGGTCAGGTTGTGGCCGGGAATGGCGTGAGGCTTGCCGTTCTTGTCGTACTTGCCGATGCGGGGACCCAGCATCCATGCGCCCAGCAGAGCGATGACGCCGCCCACGTTGTGGACTGCTGCGGAGCCTGCAAAGTCATGGAAGCCCATGCTCTGCAGCCAGCCGCCGCCCCACATCCAGTGGCCGCAGATGGGGTAGACCACCAGCGAAATCGCAGCAGAATAAACGCAGTAAGCCTTGAAGTTGGTGCGCTCGGCCATGGAGCCGGAAACGATGGTGGCAGCCGTTGCGCAGAACACGGTCTGGAACACGATGTAGACCCACAGCGGGATATCCAGACCCAGATGGCTGTAATCGCCCTGAATGAACGGGTCGAAGCCGCCGATCAGTGCGCCGGTGCCGCCGAACATCAGGCCAAAGCCGATGATCCAGTAGCACGGGGTGCCGATGCAGAAGTCCATCATATTCTTCATCAGAATATTACCGGTGTTCTTGGCACGGGTGAAACCGGCTTCACACAAGGCGAAGCCCGCCTGCATAAAGTAGACGAGGAACGCTCCCACGAGCGTCCAACAGGTGTTGATGGAGCTGAACATAACTTTCCATACCTCCCACGAATGTGATGCCGCAAGGCCACCAGAACCTTTTGGCGTGTGCGGTGTTCCCCGTGCCGATCGCACGCAGGAACGCTTCATTTGCACTCAGGAGACCCTCTATCTTCCCCCGAGCGGCAATATCCCCGAAAACACAAAAGGCGCTGGCGGAATCAATTCCGTCAGCGCCTTTGCTTTCGATGGCAAGAGTATAGTCCCTTTGTGCAAAAGTGTCAAGGGCTCATGTTAAGGTTTTACGTTTTTCACAACGGAAAGAAAGTTATCACGGCAAAAGTTTGGCAAAACTCTGTTTTCAGCTGCGCACTAGTCATTCTTTTCCGTTTCTGTGTCGTTTTCCGCTTTTTTGCGGCCGGAGCGGTGTCCGCCCTGCATTTCCCAGTGCAGCATCAAGCTCATCATGGCGCGCAGCGCAAAGGTGGCAGCCAGCGGCACCACCGACTCCAGATTCTGCAAAAGGAAGGTCTTTGCGATCTCCGCCGACATCAGGAATTCCAGCGCCGTGGTCAGGCCGCTGCTCATCTCGTGGTGGAAATCATGGTGGTCATGGAAGAAGGTCGCCCGCACATAGTGGTAGGTGGCCTTGATAAGACTGGTGACGATGATGAACAGACCGATCACTTCGGCAAGGCCCGCGATCATGGGCACTGCGGTCTCCAGAAAGTCTTCCAGTCCATGGGTAACGCCTGCGTTCAGATGATAAAGCCAGCCCATAGCAGCATCCTCTTACAGCAGCGTCTTGACGTATGCTGCCAGCTCCTCGTCCTTGCAGGAGGCGAAGAACAGCTCGCTGAACTTTGCACCGGCCACAGCGCCCTTCAGCAGGTCCTGATTGATGCTCTTCAGGCACTCGATCAGCGGCTTGAAGGTAGCGGCACGCACGCCGTCCAGGATCTTCTTGTTGCGCTGCTCAGGCTCCACGCGCTCCTTGGGGTAGCCCTGACCGTGGCCGAAGCCGAACAGTTTCTCGAAGCAGTACTCAAGGTTCAGCTCACCGCCCCAGCCGAAGCCCTTGGCAAACGGCATGGCAACGGCGTTGCCGTCGTTCACGTGGGCAAAGGTGTAGGCATCCACAGGGTCCTCCACATGGCCGCAGATCACGCCGGGGAAGCTGTTCAGAGCCAGCATGGCACCCTCGCCGGTGCCGCAGCCGGTGATGACGTAATCGGCTGCGCCGCTGTTCAGCAGGATGGCAGCCAGAATGCCACACTGCACATAGGTCAGCTGGGCAGCATCGTCGGCAGCGTACATGCCGTAGTTGACCACCTCGTGGCCCATGGGCTCCACCACCTTTTTCAGGGCAGCTTCAATGATGCCATTCTTGGCGGCCTGACTGTTCTCGTTGATGAGTGCAATCTTCATAGTAGTTTCTTCTCCTTTTATGATCTTCTCCTGCAGGTGCAGGTGTTATACAAAGTCCTCGCGCATGGGGGTAAAGAAGTCCAGCATCACGCCGCCTTCCAGACACACACAGCCGTGCATCACGCCGTCCTGCTTGAGCAGGGTGTCGCCGGGGCCCACCTCGCGGGTCTCGTCGCCGATGGTAAAGCGGTAGCGGCCGGAGACGATGTAGGTGACCTGCGTGTGCGGGTGGCAGTGCATGGCACCCACACCGCCGGTCTCAAAGGTATTTTCCACGCACATGGCATCCTTGCTGTAGGCCAGAATGCGGCGCTTTACGCCCTTGCCGCACACCTCCGGCTCGATCTCGGCATGGGGCACCCATACTACGTCTTTATGCTGTTTTTCCATTATAACACAACATCCTTTCCCATACAAACACAAAAAGCGGCAGCCAGCAGGCAAAGCCTGCCCGGCTGCCGCCGTGCTCAGTCCTTTGGGATATCCTCAGCCATTACTGGGGCTGCTTGCCGATGTAGGCCAGAATGCCGCCATCGACGTACAGGATCAGGCCATTGACAAAGTCAGAAGCCTCGGATGCCAGGAAGACAGCAGGTCCGCCCAGATCCTCTGCCTCGCCCCAGCGGCCTGCGGGGGTCTTGGCAACGATGAACTGGTCGAAGGGATGACGGCTGCCGTCGGGCTGGATCTCGCGCAGAGGTGCGGTCTGCGGGGTAGCGATGTAGCCGGGTCCAATGCCGTTGCACTGAATGTTGTATGCGCCGTACTCAGAAGCGATGTTCTTGGTGAGCATCTTCAGGCCGCCCTTGGCTGCAGCGTAGGCGGAGACGGTCTCACGGCCCAGCTCACTCATCATGGAGCAGATGTTGATGATCTTGCCGCCGCCCTGTGCGATCATGTCGGGGATGATGGCCTTTGCCACGATGAAGGGAGCGTTCAGGTCAACATCGATGACCTGACGGAACTGAGCAGCGCTCATCTCGGTCATGGGGATGCGCTTGATGATACCGGCGTTGTTGACCAGAATGTTGATGTGGCCAACTTCCTCGGTGATCTTTGCCACCATGGCGTTGACGGCGTCCTCATCGGTCACGTCGCAGACATAGCCGTGAGCCTTGATGCCTGCTTCTGTGTAAGCAGCGATGCCCTTATCCACCAGCTCCTGCTTGATGTCGTTGAACACGATGGTTGCACCGTTGGCTGCCATTGCCTTTGCAATAGCCATGCCGATGCCATAAGATGCGCCGGTGATCAGCGCGACCTTGCCGGTCAGATCAAAAGATTTGGGAGTGCACTGTGCCATAATAGAGTCCTCCAATCAAATTGTTCCTTTGCGGGGAAGCCCCGTTTTTGCTCTGCAGGACGCTCAGAAAGCCGAACTCTCGATTTCAGCATCCTTCTTGTATACAGGGTAACATTCTTTTTGGGCTCTGTCAAGGCATTTTCTTCTGCATTTTTGCTGTATTTTTAATTTTCCGGGAAATTTTTTCGTGAAAAGTCGTGCAAAGCTGCAAAAGCCCGGGTTTTTCTTGTATACACGGTTTCAGCCATTAGCGGTGCGCACAATTTCGGCGGAAAAATTTGGGCTTGTTGACAAGAGCCATATTGAGCCATCCAGAATATCATCCCAGCTTCTTTTTCTGCTGCCGTGCCACAATGGGCATCAGCAGGGAGGCAGGCAGCAGCTTCTGCGCCGTGGTGCATGCCCGCATAAAGGCCGAGGGCACAATGATGATCCTGCGGTGCATCATGCCGTGCATGGCTTCCTGTACGCAGAACTCCGGCGTGATGCCCTTGAGGGCAAACACCACCCCCGCCCGGTCGTTGAACTCGGTATCCACCGGCCCCGGGCAGAGCGCACACACGTAGACCGGGCTGTGCAGCTCCTGCAGCTCCCGGGCAACGCCCCGGGTCAGGCTGACCACATAGGCCTTGCTGGCATAGTAGCCCGCCATATAGGGCCCGCCGGGCAGCAGCCCCGCCGAGGACGCCACGTTCAGGATGGTGCCGCCGCCTGCCGCGTGCATCCTGCGCACCGCAAAGCGGAACAGCCGCGCCATGGCTTCCACATTCACCCGGATCATTTCCTCTTCCCGGGCGTCGTCGGTCTCCAGATAGCTGCCGCACACGCCAAAGCCCGCGTTGTTGATAAAGATATCAATGGTCTCCCCCTCCAGCTCCTTGAAAAGGCGCTGGCAGTCCTCTTCCTTTGCAAGATCGGCAGGCAGGATGCGGCAGGGCGTGCCCAGTTTTGCGGCCAGCGCTTCCAGCCGGTCGGTGCGGCGGGCGGTCAGGATGAGCCGGCAGCCCAGCTTTGCATAGCGGCGTGCAAACTCCTGCCCGATGCCGGAGCTTGCGCCAGTGATCCAGATGGTCTTTTGCATGGTGATTTTCCTTTTTCCTCTCGCCCCCAAAGCGGGGGTTTTCTGTACTTATTGCCCCTATTTTAACACAGTTTGACCGCATTTTCTATGCAATTTTCGTAAACTATAAAAAGAGTGTCCGGAACACCTGCGGCATCCCGGACACTCTCATAGATTTTATTTCAACAGGTTGTCGTTGTCGAAGTAATCGATGCGCATGGACTTGCGCACCTCGGCCAGCGTGGCGGCGGCAGTCTTTTCCGCGTAGGCGCTGCCCTCTTTCAGGATCTCCACCACCTCGGGCAGGCGCTGCTCCCACTCTTTGCGGCGGGTGCGGATGGGCTCCAGCTCGGCCTGCATGACGCTGTTCAGGAACTTTTTCACCTTCACGTCGCCCAGACCGCCGCGCTGGTAGTGCTCCTTTACCTCGTCGAGGTTCTGGTATTCCGGCCAGAACTCGGCAAAGTGCTCCGGGCGGCAGAAGGCATCCAGATAAATGAACACCGGGTTGCCCTCCACCTTACCGGGGTCCTGCACCCGCAGGTGGTTGGGGTCGGTGTACATGGACATGACCTTCTTTTTGATGTCCTCCGGTTCCTCGGAGAGGTAGATGCAGTTGCCGAGGCTCTTGCTCATCTTGGCCTTGCCGTCGGTGCCGGGCAGGCGCAGGCAGGCGGCGTTCTGGGGCAGCACGATCTCCGGCTCGGTCAGGGTATCGCCGTAAACGGCGTTGAATTTGCGCACGATCTCGCAGCACTGCTCGATCATGGGCTTCTGGTCCTCACCGGCAGGCACGGTGGTGGCGTGGAAGGCGGTGATGTCCGCAGCCTGACTGATGGGGTAGCAGAAGAAGCCCACCGGGATGCTGGTCTCAAAGTTGCGCATATGGATCTCGCTCTTGACGGTGGGGTTGCGCTGCAGGCGGCTCACGGTGACGAGGTTCATATAGTAGAAGCTCAGCTCAGTCAATTCCGGCACCATGGACTGGATGAAAATATGGGTCTTGGCGGGGTCGATGCCGCAGGCCAGATAATCCAGTGCCACCTGCAGGATGTTCTGGCGCACCTTTTCCGGGTTGTCGGCGTTATCGGTCAGGGCCTGTGCATCGGCGATCATAACGTAGATCTCATCGTACTCGCCGGAGTTCTGCAGGCGCACCCGCTCCTTCAGGGAACCGACATAGTGGCCCACATGCAGGCGGCCGGTGGGACGGTCGCCGGTCAGAATGATTTTTTTCATGATGTTCTCCTTTATTTTGCCGGAAGGCGGCTCGCCCTCTCCGTCTTTGCTCCGCAAATCCACCTTATTCCCCTTCTGGCACTTCGTGCCACCTCCCCCGGCCGGGGGAGTCTGTCAAAGGGAGAGGCCTTGGCAATGCGGAAAACTTTCCGGTTTTACCAAGGGCTCCCCTTTGAGGAAAGACTTCCCCCGCTCCGGGGGAAGATGTCGCGCAGCGACAAAAGGGGGAATCTGGCGCGAATGCGCCTGAGAGGGCGAGGATGCTGCCCTTAAAAGCATCCGCCCACCAACAAATTTTCAATTCTAAAACATGCTTTAAGTATATCCCGCCTCGCATTTTCTGTCAACAAAAGCGGCCGGAGAAAAAGAAAAAAGCGATGGAAAACTTCCATCGCTTTGCTGGCGCCTCTTGCCTGACTCGAACAGGCGACACCCTGATTAACAGTCAGGTGCTCTAACCGACTGAGCTAAAGAGGCATCTATATAAAACGGCACATGACCGTTTTACTACTATAAAATGGTGACCCGTACCGGAATCGAACCGATGTTAAAGGCGTGAGAGGCCTCTGTCTTAACCGCTTGACCAACGGGCCATACGTCCATTTTGCATCGGGTGTTCGCTCCCGACTTGGCTATTCTAGCATAGCACGCCTGCTTTGTCAACACAAAAATTCAATTTTTTCAAAAAATCTTCCGCACTCGGGCCGCGCCGGTGTGGAACAGGCCCAGCGCCAGCCCCAGATATACGCCGATCACCGTATCGTTCTGGTCAAATTCCATCTGCTGGCGCTGCGGCAGGCCGGCCAGTGTACCCTTGTATACGCACCGCAGCTCTTCCAGCCGGGTGTAGTCGTTCGGGTGCATCAGGGTGCTGTGCTTGGGCAGCTCCATGGCACCGCTCTTTTCCAGCACCTCGCTGACGAACTGGGAGCAGAAATAGTGCCGGCGGCGCTTCCAGCGGATATGCATCCCGCAGAGCGCAAGACCGATAACGTTGAACTGGTAAAGGCTGCCGTGGGCCATCATGTGCTCGGCACGGCGGCGGGCACGGGTGTAGGCTTCATCGCTCACATCCAGCGCATACAGTGCGCAGGGCACGTTCTCCCGCAGACGGAACACACCCCGGTTCAGGTATTCCCTGCTGGGCCCTGCCGGGAACATGGTATAGCCGTTTTTGCGGGTAGAGCTGTACAGGCAGCTCAGGTCTTCGTCAAAAGCCAGCGAAGCGTGGGTATAATTTGCACCGGTAACAGCGTAAACAAGGTTTGAAAGCAGGGTACCCGACCGGGTGAGCAGGATGTAGATGGTCTTCATGATCTTTTTCCTTTTTATATGTAGCACACAGAAAAAGCGGGGCTGTCCTTTTGTCAGATACAGTATACCACAGGCAAAGCTTCTTTGTCATAAAAATCGTCAAAATCTCGTAAATTTTGCACAAATCGGGCTGTGGATCCTGTTCCGTTCTTCCCTGCCGCGCCGTTTTGCGGGAAGGGCCGTTTTTGTGCTCGGTTTTTCATGCATCCCAGCTCGTCAAAATTTTATCAAAAAATTGTTTTCCCGCCGTTCCACCTTATTTTTTCAGGTCTTGCCCCCTGCTTTTGTTTCCTGAAATTGTTTCAGGCAGTTAAATTTCTTAATGAAATTTGTTTCTTTTCTGCAAATAGCACGATTCGTTTATTGATTTCGGGATACTTTTATGTATAATGGTATACAGGAGAATTTGCATTTACAAACTGCAAGCCTTCTGCGCAGCGCCCGGCCCGCCGGGAAACGCTGTGCCCTATACAGGACGTATGGATCAAACGAAAGTAGAGGTATAGCGAATATGGCAAAGTTGGATCTTACCAAGTATGGCATTACCGGCACGACTGAGATCGTGTACAACCCCTCCTACGAGCAGCTGTTCGAGGAAGAGACCAAGCCCGGTCTGGAAGGCTACGAAAAGGGCCAGGTCAGCGAGCTGGGTGCTGTGAACGTTATGACCGGCATCTACACCGGCCGTTCTCCCAAGGACAAGTTCATCGTTATGGACGAGAACTCCAAGGACACCGTGTGGTGGACTTCCGACGAGTACAAGAACGACAACCACCCCGCTTCTCAGGAAGCATGGGCTGCTGTGAAGGCCATCGCTCAGAAGGAGCTGTCCAACAAGCGCCTGTACGTGGTGGATGCATTCTGCGGTGCCAACAAGGATACCCGCATGGCCATCCGCTTTGTCATGGAAGTTGCATGGCAGGCACACTTTGTCACCAACATGTTCATCAAGCCCACCGCTGAGGAGCTGGAGAACTTTGAGCCCGATTTCGTTGTCTACAACGCATCCAAGGCCAAGGTTGAGAACTACAAGGAGCTGGGCCTGAACTCTGAGACTGCTGTTGTGTTCAACATCACCAGCAAGGAGCAGGTCATCGTGAACACCTGGTACGGCGGCGAGATGAAGAAGGGCATGTTCTCCATGATGAACTACTTCCTGCCGCTGAAGGGCATGGCTTCCATGCACTGCTCTGCCAACACCGACCTGAACGGCGAGAACACCGCCATCTTCTTCGGTCTGTCCGGCACCGGCAAGACCACCCTGTCCACCGATCCCAAGCGTCTGCTGATCGGCGATGACGAGCACGGCTGGGACGACAACGGCGTGTTCAACTTCGAGGGCGGCTGCTACGCAAAGGTCATCAACCTGGATAAGGACTCCGAGCCCGATATCTACAACGCCATCAAGCGCAACGCTCTGCTGGAGAACGTCACTCTGGATGCCGAGGGCCACATCGATTTCGCCGATAAGAGCGTTACCGAGAACACCCGTGTGTCCTACCCCATCAACCACATCAAGAACATCGTCCGCCCCATTTCTTCTGCACCCGCTGCAAAGAACGTCATCTTCCTGTCTGCTGACGCATTCGGCGTTCTGCCCCCGGTCTCCATCCTGAGCCCCGAGCAGACCCAGTACTACTTCCTGTCCGGCTTCACTGCAAAGCTGGCAGGCACCGAGCGCGGCATCACCGAGCCCACCCCCACCTTCTCCGCATGCTTCGGTCAGGCCTTCCTGGAGCTGCACCCCACCAAGTATGCTGAGGAGCTGGTCAAGAAGATGCAGAAGAGCGGCGCCAAGGCTTATCTGGTCAACACCGGCTGGAACGGCACCGGCAAGCGCATCTCCATCAAGGATACCCGTGGCATCATCGATGCCATCCTGAACGGCGACATCAACAATGTGCCCACCAAGAAGATCCCCTACTTCGACTTCGAGGTTCCCACCGTGCTGAACGGCGTGGACACCGGCATTCTGGATCCTCGCGACACCTACGCTGACGCTTCCCAGTGGGAAGAGAAGGCCAAGGATCTGGCAAGCCGCTTCATCAAGAACTTCAAGAAGTACGAGGGCAACGAGCACGGCAAGGCTCTGGTCTCTGCCGGCCCCCAGCTGTAAGCTGATCTCTGCCTGATACTGAAGCGATAAAAAAGGACGTGTTCCCGCAAGGGAGCACGTCCTTTTTGTTTTGCAGACCGGCAGGTAAACGTTCCGTCGGTTGTGTTTTCCACATTTCTGTGTTATCCTGTGGAAAAGGATGTGAGCAGAATGGATGCAAAAGAATTTGGTGCATTCCTTGCACAAGTGCGCCGGGAGCGGAACATGACGCAGGCCGAACTGGCTCAGCAGCTTCACGTTACGGATAAAGCCGTCAGCCGCTGGGAACGCGGCATCGGGCTGCCAGACATCAACACGCTGGAGCCGCTGGCCGATGTGCTGGGCCTGACCCTCGCTGACCTGATGCACTGTCATGACTCCCGTCAAAAAGATGACACTCCTCCCGTTCCTCTGGAAGATTTTTTCACCATGCTGCGCCGCCAGCACACTGTAGACTGGCATTCTGTGCGTACTGCTCTTCTTGCATTAAGCATTGCACTTGCCCTGTGGGGAATTTTTGCCTGTCCAGGCAGATTAGCTGTGCACTGGCGGACTCTCAGCGATGGTTCGCTTCAGGCCGACGGCTGGATGTCCTCCCTGGTCATTTTTCCATTGTTTGCCGGATTTGAATTTCTATCTCTTGAGCTCTGGAACAATTTTGAGCAAACCGGTTACTACCGGCGCTGGGGTGAGGTGAATCTTTTTATCATTCACGCCATGTCTTTCGGCACGCCGCTTACCCGTCTGATGCGGCTCGTGCTGGATTTTCTGTTCTTTTTCTGTTTTGGATTTCTGCTTCCATGCTGCGAAGCATGGCTGATTCTTTTGAATTAAATGCCGCTTTCCTCTGCGTCCCCACCCGTGAAAAAGCAAACCGGCAAAGCCCGCAGGCTTTGCCGGTTTGCACTATCTAAAAATATTTTTCCGATATTGATGCCCAGAGCGCAGCGGAGGGCATTTTAAATCGTTTTTACTTGGCAGCGTCGAACTCTGCCTCGATCTCTGCCGAGGGTGCCGGGGTGACAAGGCTCACCACAACACAGACCACCAGAGAGATCAGGAAGGCAGGCAGCAGCTCGTAGATGCCAAACACGCCGCCCAGCGGGCTGATGATGTACTTCCATACAAAGACCATCAGGCCGCCGGAGAGCATACCGGCCAGTGCGCCCTGCCAGTTGCAGCGCTTCCAGAACAGGGAGCACAGCACCACTGCGCCAAAGGAGCCGCCAAAGCCGGCCCATGCAAAGCTGACGATGCCGAACACGCTGGAGTTGGGGTCGCGGGCCAGCACCACGCCCACCACGCTGATGCAGATGATGGTCAGGCGGGCAGCGAACAGGCTCTGCTTCTCGGTCAGCTTCATGTGGCCAAACTCCTGCAGGATGTTCTGGGATACGCTGGAGGCCGCTGCCAGCATCTGACTGTCGGCGGTGGACATGGTAGCGGCAAGGATGCCGGCAAGGATCAGACCTGCCAGAATGGCTGCCAGCACGCCGTGCTGGGCGATCAGGCTGGCCACGCGCACGATCAGGGTCTCGCTGGAAGAGCCGCTCAGGAACTCCAGCGCGCCCGCCTTGGTCATGCCCAGGCCCACCATGCCGATGACGATGGAAGCGGTCATGGCAATGACCACCCACACGCTTGCAATGCGGCGGCTGAGCACCAGCTTCTTTTCGTCCTCAATGGCCATGAAACGCAGCAGGATGTGGGGCATGCCGAAGTAGCCCAGACCCCATGCCAGCGTGGACGCGATGTCCAGCAGACTGTAGGAGGTAGCGGAGTTGTCGGCTACATTGTGGCTTGCAGCCATGGTCAGGTAGCCGGGCAGGCTGCGGGCGTTGTCCAGAACCACGTCCCAGCCGCCTGCCACGCTGACACCATACACCAGCACTGCGATCAGCGCCATGCTCATGACAACGGACTGGATCAGGTCGGTGGTAGACACAGCGCGGAAGCCGCCCATGATGGTGTAGCCCACAATGACCACAGCGGACAGGACCATGGCCGCCATGTAATCCACGCCAAACAGGCTGTTGAACAGCTTGCCGCAGGCGGCAAAGCCGGAAGCGGTGTACGGGATGAAGAACACGATGATAATGACCGCGCCCAGCGCGTTGAGCAGGTTGCGCTGGTCATGGAACCGCAGGGAAAGGAACTGCGGCACCGTGATGGCATCCAGATTGGCCGAGTAGCGGCGCAGGCGGCGGGCCACGATGAGCCAGTTGAGCCATGTGCCCACAGCAAGGCCGATGGCCGTCCAGCCCGGCGACGCGATGCCGGTGAGATATGCAAGGCCCGGCATACCCATCAGCAGCCAGCTGGACATATCGCTGGCTTCGGCGCTCATAGCCGTGACCAGCGGGCCCATCGTGCGGCCGCCGAGGTAGAAATCGCTGCTGTCCTCGTTGGATTTGCTGTAGACAAAGCCAACCAGCAGCATTCCCACCAGATAGATCACAATGGTGGCAATGATGCAGATATTGATCATTTGATTACCCCTCTCTTTCTTCCCCTCAACGGGAACACATCTTAAATATTACCACAAAAACCTGCATTCCTGCAAGCTTTTCGGGCAATTCAAGGGCACAAACTGCTGTTTTTCCGGGTTTTGAACAGAAAAAGCAGCATTTCTGGTGCAAAATCCATCAGAAACACTGCCGTCGTAAATTGATATCCGCAGCCCGGCGTAAAGCCGTATCCGTATTGAGCCAAAAAGCACCCCCTGCCATGGCCTTGTAAGGGTCAGCAGCGGGTACTCTTTTTGGTTTATGTCCGTACAAAGAAATCCGGGAACCGTTCCAATATCTTCTGGAAATTCTCGCGGTACATGCCAAGGTGATGCTCAAACAGGGCTTCTACGTCCACATCCAGCGGCAGGCCGTCCCGCAGGTAGCCAAAGATCTGCTCGTGCTCTTTCTGCACCGAGGCAATATTTCCCCGGCAAAGGGCCGAGTCCAGATACCGCACACGGTCCATATGGGAAGTAACGTTGTGCATGGCCTCCCAGATGCGGTCGTAGCCGGAATCGTGGTACAAAAGCCTGTGGAAGTCGTTATCCAGCGAGATGAAGAAGTCATCTGCTGCATCCTGATCCAGATAAAGGTCTTCGTTCTGCCGGTTCAGCAGTTCCTGAAATTCGTTCAGCTGTTCCCTTGTCAGCTTTCCGGCCAGCCCGCGCAGCAGCGCCGGTTCCAGAATGCGGCGCATGGCAAAGCCTTCGTTCAGGTATGGAACGCTGATCTTGGACACAATGCTGCCGCGCTGCGGCAGAACATCCACAAGCCACTCACTTTTCAGCATCATCAGCGCTTCGTGTACCGGTGTGCGGCTCATGGCCAGCTGTTCGCACAGTTCGGCCTCGCTCAGCTGACAGCCCGGCTGCAGCTGCAAGGTCATAATATTTTTGCGCAGCATACGGTAGGCGTAAGCCCGGTTATTTTCGTCCATTCTGCGCACGTCCAGCAGCAGCGGCAATGCGCTGGCCTTTTCTTCTCTCATAGCAGTTCCCTTTTTTGCTTGCCGTAATTTTACCGCAGGGCGCACCGCCCCGCAGGCATCTGAAATCATTCTTATTATAAAGCATCCCGCGGCACATGTCAAAAAGAAAAAGCACCAAGCATTGCTGCTTCGTGCTTTTTTGTGGTGCGCCTCGCGCACTCCTATCCGAACGGTGCGCCGCTGGTGGCCATCACCGGCCAAGTGGGCACCGACCGGCTGCACATCCCGGTGGTGAATACCATGATGGCAAAGGGCATCATCCCCATGGATGACAAGTACAGCCTGTGGACCATCGGCATCCCCCAGAAGGACTATGTGAACCAGCTGTTCGACCGGGTCGATCCATATTCTGTACTTTTTTATTTGCTCTTTGTCGTTTTTATTTTTGAACAAGTATTACTTCTGTCATTATTCTGCAATAAACTTTCCAAAATCAAGTCCAGAACACTATACTGTTACGCCCAGTTCATCCGGCCGTAGCGGGTGGTCAGCTGGCAGATCTCCTTTTGAAGCTTCTTTGTCAGCTGGGTCTTTTTCAGCCGCCAGCGCCAGTTCTGGCCCACGGTGGAGGGTTTGTTGATGCGGGCAGAGTTGTCCAGCCCCAGCCAGTCCTGCATGGGAACGATGCAGGTCGCCGCTGCGCTGCGCAGGATCAGTGCGATCATGCTTTTATAGAGCTGCTCCTCCGGGGTGGCATAGTCGTACAGATAGTCCCGCACCATGGCGCGCTCGGCATCGGTGACAGTCTGATACCACGATACCAGCGTCTCGTTGTCGTGGGTGCCGGTATAGGCCACGCTGTTCACCGGGTAGTTGTGGGGCAGATAGTCGCTGGCACTGCCGGTGTCGCGGGAGTCAAAGGCAAATTCCAGCACCTTCATGCCGGGGAAGCCGCTGTCCCGCACCAGCTGACGGACCGTCTCGCTCATATAACCAAGGTCCTCCGCAATGATCTCCCGCTTGCCCAATGCCTGCTCCACGGCACGGAACAGCTCGATCAACCACATCGAAAACCCGAATCTTCTGGCAACCAAGATCATCGTGCCGCATAAGCTCATCCAACGGGAGAGCTGCTGCCCGCCGCCGGAGATCTGATGTGCAAAAAACGAGGCCGTTCCCTCTCTTTTCCAGAGAGGCAGAACGGCCTCGTTTTGCTTATTTTTTCCGGTACTCCCGGGGTGTCATGCCGAAGTGCGCCTTGAACGCCCGGTTAAAATAGGAGAGGTTCTCAAACCCGCACCGGGAAGCGATGGTCAGAACCGTCTCATCCGTGGCCTGCAGCGCTTCGGCGGCGGCGTTGAGCCGGTACTCGTTCAGAAAGGCCACAAAGCTCTGCCCGGTCATCTGCCGGAACCACCGCATGAAGTGGCTGGCACTGAAGGAGCAGACCCCGGCGGCATCGGCGACCCGGAGTTCCTCGGTATAATGGGCCGAGAGCCATTGCAGGAGCGTTTTCAGCCGCTGGGTGTCGTCGGTTTCGGTGGAGAGACACTGCCGGCCCTGTGCAAGGAGCAGGGCAAGAAACCGCAGCAATGCTCCCTTGACCTGCAGCTCGTAGCCGGGGAGCTTGGCGCGGTTGGCATCCTCCACCTCCCGCAGGCAGGCGGCGGCCTGCAGATAGCACAGGTCGTTCGGGGTCAGCCGCGCAGGCAGCGACAAGCGCCCGCTTTGCAGCGGAAGCAGATATTTCTCGGCACAAAGGTCCTCTGCGCCGCCCAGAAGCTCCAGCTCAAAAATGATATTTTCGTATTCCATGCACTGCCCTTCGGCCTGCCGCAGGGCATGGAGGGTGCCGGGCGTAAAAATAAAGATGTCCCCCATGCGGGCCGGGCAGCTCTCAGCGCCCACCTGCACCAGTCCTGTGCCCCGCTTGACAAAGACCAGCTCCATGCTCTCCTGCCAGTGGAGCGCCACCTGCGGAAAGTCCCCCGGAATGGTGCAGGGATACAGATTGAAGGGAAACCGCACGGCACCATGCTGCTTGGTCTCCTGCAAAGATGCCTGATTTTGCATCGTTTCACCTCCCGATGATAGGATTGTACCACAGTCTGCGCTTTTTAGGCAAGATTTTGATTGTTTTATGTGGTATATCTGGAAGTACAGATGTCAAACCTGTTTTCCGCAAGGTGTATTTGAAAACAAAGAAAATGACGAATATTTCGCAAGCACAAACGGGATCCAAGGCTGTTTCACGCAAGATCCGGCTGTGCTTGTAGAAATAGACTAAATTTTCGACTTTTCAGATACACCCTAACAAAGGAGGATGCATTTATGAGCTTTACCGAAACGTTACAGGGTCTCACGGGCAAGCCGCTGGTGGACTGCACGAATCAGGAGCTGTATCTCGCGCTGCTGGAACTCGTCCGGCAGAAGAGCGCCGACCGTGTGCAGCCGGTCACCGGCCGCAAGCTGTACTATATCAGCGCCGAATTTCTCATCGGCAAGCTGCTGTCCAACAACCTCATCAATCTGGGACTGTACGATGAAGCCCGCGATGCACTGGCTGCCGTCGGCAAGAGCCTTTCGGACATTGAAGAGGTGGAGCCGGAACCTTCTCTGGGCAACGGCGGTCTGGGCCGTCTGGCTGCCTGCTTCCTCGACTCTCTGGCAACGCTGAACCTGCCCGGCGACGGCGTGGGCCTGCGGTATCACTTCGGCCTGTTCCACCAGTCCTTTGAGAACGGCGTGCAGAACGAAAAGCCCGACCCGTGGCTCACCGCCCACAGCTGGGCAGAAAAGACCGACATCACCTACCCGGTGGAGCTGGCGGGCAAGGAGTACACTGCCCGGCTGTACAAGCTGGCCGTTACCGGCTACGAGGGCCGCACCAACACCCTGAACCTGTTTGACCTTGACACCATCGATGAGAGCATCGTCCATGACGGCATTGCCTTCGATAAAACTGCCATCGACAAGAACCTGACCCTCTTCCTCTACCCGGACGATTCCGATGAGGCAGGCCGCCGCCTGCGGGTGTACCAGCAGTACCTGATGGTCTCTGCCGGTGCCCAGCTCATTCTGGCTGAGTGTGCCGCCCGGGGCTGCGATTACCATGATCTGGCCGACTACGCCGCCATCCAGATCAACGACACCCACCCCAGCATGGTCATCCCGGAGCTGATCCGGCTGCTGGGCGAAAAGGGCATCGAATTTGAGGAAGCCGTAAAGATCGTCACAAAGACCTGCGCCTACACCAACCACACCATTCTGGCCGAAGCACTGGAAAAGTGGCCCCGCGCCTATCTGGATACCGTGGTGCCCCAGCTGATGCCCATTATCGAAAAGCTGGACGCACTGGCCCGCACCCGCACCAAGGACGAGAGCCTTGCCATCATCGACAAGGACGACCGGGTGCACATGGCCCACATGGACATCCACTTCACCCACTCCACCAACGGCGTGGCGGCGCTGCACACCGAGATTTTGAAAAAATCCGAGCTGCACGGCTTTTACGAGCTGTACCCGGAAAAGTTCAACAATAAGACCAACGGCATCACCTTCCGCCGCTGGCTGCTGGAATGCGACCCCCGCCTGACCGCCGCGCTGGAACAGCACATCGGCTCCGGCTTCCGTAAGGATGCCGCCGAGCTGGAAAAGCTGCTGGCCTTTGCTGATGACGAAGCTGTGCTGGACCAGCTGACCGCTGTGAAAAAGGCCAACAAGGAAGCACTGGCAGACTGGCTGCTGCGCACCCAGAAGGTGAGCGTGAACACCGATGCTGTGTTCGACATCCAGTCCAAGCGCCTGCACGAGTACAAGCGCCAGCAGCTGAACCTGCTGTACCTCATCCATCAGTACTACGAGATCAAGGCCGGGCACCTGCCCGCTGCTCCGCTGGTGAGCATCTTCGGTGCCAAGGCGGCACCTGCCTACACCATTGCAAAGGACATCATCCATGCGCTGCTGACCCTGTCCAAGGTCATTGCCGCAGACCCGGAAGTGTCCAAGTGGCTGCAGGTGGTGTTCGTGGAGAACTACAACGTCACCGCCGCCGAAAAGCTGATCCCCGCCTGCGACCTGTCCGAGCAGATCAGCCTTGCCTCCAAGGAAGCTTCCGGCACCGGCAACATGAAGTTCATGCTGAACGGCGCGCTGACGCTGGGCACCATGGACGGTGCCAATGTGGAGATCAGCCAGCAGGTGGGCGAGGAGAATATCTATATCTTCGGCCAGACCTCCGATCAGGTCATCCACCGCTACGCCGTGGGCGACTACGACCCCGCCCAGTGGGTGGAGGGCGATGTCAACATCCGCCGCGCCATCAACTTCCTCACCGGCCCGGAGATGCTGGCCGCCGGTCACGCCGAAAACCTGACCCGCCTGCACAACGAGCTGATCCATAAAGACTGGTTCCAGACCCTGCCGGACTTCAACGCCTACGTTGTGCGCAAGGGGCAGGCCCTCAGCGATTACGCCTGCGACCCGAAAGGCTGGCGGCGCAAGTGTCTGGTGAACATTGCCAAAGCGGGCATGTTCTCCTCCGACCGCACCATTGCCGAGTACGACCGCGACATCTGGCATCTGGGCGAATAGTTTATTATCGCAATTTTATTGATCTTCTGCCGCAGGACGAGATCTATCTAACCATGGGCACCGCCTACGATTTGCGGCATCAAAGAAGATTTCCAAAATCTACTGTACGCAAAATTTCTATCGGCACAAACTTTATGCTGCCAGAATTTTTGCGCGACCCGCAGACATGGACCATCACCACGCAGGAAACCGCCGAAATGATGTTGCTACAGAATGCGAATCTACGCTGCTGTCCCATCACGGAAGACCCACCGCCAGAGCGTACCGCCTATCTTTTGCTTTATAAGTACCTGAAACCGTGGATCAACGACCTGTGCGCTCTCTTTCTGGATGAGGTGGTTACCGCCATCCGGAAGCACCCCTATTTGGAGCTGCTCTATGAGCCGGGCGCAGATGAACACAAATAAAAGACGGGGTGCTGCACAAATGCACAGCACCCCGTCTTTTACTTATTCTGCTTTCCTCCATCTGCCGCAGCTGAGCGGTCAGAACCTTCTGAGTTACATGACCGATTCTGTGACCGCTCTGCTGGAACTGCTGAAGAATGCAGACCCCGAAGTAAAGGCGCAGCTCCGTCTGGCTCTGCTGACCTAATGCAAAATTTACCACGCATTTCAAAGCAATTCCAGCCCATGCAGAGGATTCCTATGAAAACACCAACCGTGCAAAAACCGTGCATTGACCGTGCAAGCCCCGATTTTTCGGGGTTACATAACAAAAAAGAACGCCAAATCTTACGATTTGGCGTTCAATATCTGGTGCACCTCCAGGGACTCGAACCCTGGGCCCACTGATTAAGAGAAACCAACGTGCAACAATCGTCAATTTTCAGAATTGCGCAGATTCGTTGTTTTTATCGCTTTATCGTAAATTTACGTTTTGCATCTGCTGCATCCTTTGCACCTGTTACCCTCTCTTGCATCCGTTATCCAGCCGTTCCGGTGTGCAAAAAGTGTGCAAAAATGTGCAGAGCCAAAATCAACCCCTTAAAACAGGGATCGGATTTTTATGCAAAGCCGGGAAAATGGCCGGGTTCGAACCCAAAACGGTAGCTGCAATCTTGCCTGTTTAGCCCAAACATCAAATGTACATCCACAACTACGATTCATGGCAGGGATTTGGACAACTGCGATCTCTTATAAATCCAAAGCAGCTCTTTCTATGTGGACTTTTCTGGGTGGAAATACCCAGAGGGTTCACTTTTTTTATTTTATCGACAGCGCCTCCATCCGGGCTATACTGCTGTTTTGACATCTATTTGGCAGCAAAACCCTGAAGGATCACGACTCGTTATAAAGCGTGACGGATTTCAGACAAAAGCGCACAAGGCTTGAACAAAGCCGTAAGATCACTTTCTGGAGCGACAAAGACTTATACAATCTTTGTTTCGATTGCAGGACCCTTTTCCCCTCTTAATACTTTTAGCGGTATTATGGCCTTGCAAGAAAGAAATGAGGTGAACAATTATGAGCATTACAAATGCGGCGAGAAGATTTGAACAAAGATTTGACGCAAAAGCGGAGCGCTTTATTTGGCATCATCCGCTACTTGGCTCCATCTCCATCTTTGTTGGAATGCCATTACTGGTTTTGGCGTGTGTCTGTATCAGTACGATCGTTATCGCCTTTCCTATGGCATGGCTTTTGGGTTGGTTGTAATCTTTATTTCATCTTTAAACGCTCAAAAGATCACTAATGCCATTTTTAGAGGAAAGGTTTTATGATATTGGGGACATCAAAAAAGGAGGATGAATCTTATGCAAATGCTAATTGCACTCATAGGTGTATGTGCGGCAGCAATGCTGCTGTGGTATGTCTATATTTTAATGAAGGGAGATGATCAGGCATGAGCGCTATGATTCAGTATGTTTTATACCTTGCCATTCTGGTTGTTTTGGCAATTCCGCTGGGCGCATACATAAAAAACGTCATGAGCGGCGAGAAAACTTTTTTGTCCAAAGTTCTGACACCGTGCGAAAACCTGATTTACAAGGTTACGCGTGTAGACAGAGAAGAACAGATGACATGGAAAAAATATGCGGTAAGTGTATTGACCTTTTCCGGTGTCGGGCTTGTTTTTCTGTTCCTGCTTCAACTTGTGCAGGGTGTTCTTCCCGGAAACCCGCAGCATCTTTCCGGTGTGAAATGGGATTTGGCATTTAACACTTCTGCAAGTTTCATTACCAATACAAACTGGCAGGCATATTCCGGTGAATCCACATTGAGTTATCTCACTCAGGCTTTAGGTCTGACTGTTCAGAACTTTGTTTCCGCAGCTACAGGTATCGCCGTTCTATTTGCATTGATCCGTGGCTTTATCAAGGTGAAATCCTCCGGGTTGGGAAGCTTTTGGGTGGACTTGACCCGCATTGTGGTTCACATCCTACTCCCGCTGAATCTGGTCATTTCTCTGTTGCTGGTAGGCGGCGGCGTGATCCAGAACCTGAAAAGTGCAGAAACAGTATCCCTTGTAGAACCGATTGCCGTCAGTGCAGAAGGCGAAATCCTTGAGGATGCGGTAATTGACTTAGACACCGAAACCGTCACTGTAGATGGCGAAATCGTTTCGGATGCACAGATCGTCACCGAGCAGTTCGTACCGATGGGTCCTGCGGCCAGCCAGGTCGCAATCAAACAGAGCGGCACCAACGGCGGCGGTTATATGGGCGTCAACTCCGCACATCCTTTGGAAAATCCCAATGCCTTTACCAATCTGATCGAAATGATTTCCATTCTGCTGATTCCGGCGGCACTGTGTTTCACATTCGGTTCTGCAGTAAAGAACAAGAAGCAGGGTGTTGCGATCTTTATGGCAATGTTTCTCTGCCTGGTTGTTGCTTTGGGCTGTATCGCCGTCACTGAACAGGTTGGCACCCCCCAGCTTGCACAAAACGGCGCAGTCAATATGTCAATGGCCGAACAGGCAGGCGGCAATTGGGCATTGCAGGGTCCTCTACATGGGCAGCTTTCCCCACAGCAGCCTCCAACGGCTCTGTAAACTCCATGCATGACAGCTACACGCCGCTTGCCGGTATGGTGACTATGCTGCTGATGCAGCTCGGCGAGGTCGTTTTCGGCGGCGTGGGCTGCGGCCTTTACGGTATGCTTGCTTTTGCTATTCTGACGGTGTTCATTGCCGGTCTGATGGTAGGCCGTACACCGGAATTCCTTGGCAAGAAAATTGAGCCTTATGAGATGAAATGGTCGGTACTGGTTTGCCTTGCAACACCCATTGCAATTCTGGTCGGCAGCGGCCTTGCCGCCGTAGTACCCTCTGTCATGGATAGCCTGCATAACGGCGGTGCCCACGGTTTCTCTGAAATGCTGTATACCTACTCATCCTGTGGCGGCAATAACGGCTCTGCCTTTGCCGGTTTCAATGGGAATACCGTATTTCTGAATGTAAGCCTGGGACTGGTGATGCTCTTTGCCCGGTTCCTGCCCATCATCGGCACACTTGCAATCGCAGGCAGCCTGGCTGGGAAAAAGAAAATTGCCACGACTGCGGGCACCTTATCTACCACAAATGGAATGTTTGTTTTCCTGCTGATTGTTGTGGTATTGCTGATCGGTGCGCTGAGCTTCTTCCCGGCGCTTGCCCTTGGTCCGCTTGCTGAGTTCTTTGGCAGCATTGCGTAAAGGAGATTTACAGATATGCGTACAAAACAGAAAACTGCTTTTGCCGACCGGAAAATGCTCGGCAGGGCAATTAAAGATTCTTTTGTGAAATTGAGCCCGAAAACACAGGCAAAAAACCCGGTCATGTTTCTGGTTTTTGCGTCTGCGATCTTGACCAGTATCCTTTGGGTGGTATCCCTGTTCGGGTTAAAAGACGCTCCAAGCGGATATACACTGGCGATTGCCATTATCCTTTGGTTTACCGTGCTATTTGCCAATTTTGCCGAGGCCATTGCAGAAGGCCGAGGCAAGGCACAGGCTGATTCTCTCCGGGCATCCCGAAAGGATGTGGACGCACATAAAATTCCCTCTGTCTCGGAGAAGGACAGCGTGACTGTGGTTCAATCCGCCCTGCTGAAAAAGGGGGAACTGGTGATCGTCAAAGCCGGAGAGCAGATTCCGGCAGACGGCGAAGTCATAGAAGGTGCGGCATCTGTGGATGAAAGCGCCATCACCGGCGAATCCGCTCCTGTAATTCGTGAGGCAGGGGGCGACCGCAGCGCTGTGACCGGCGGCACCACTGTACTGTCGGACTGGATTGTTGTCAGAGTGACCAACGAAGCCGGAGAGAGCTTTCTGGACAAGATGATTGCGATGGTAGAAGGTGCTGCCCGGAAGAAGACGCCCAACGAAATTGCTTTGCAGATTTTTCTGGTAGCCTTGTCCATTATCTTTATCTTGGTGACAGTCTCTCTCTACACTTATTCCATTTTTTCTGCAAGGCTGGCGGGAATTGAGAATCCCACCTCTGTAACAACTCTGGTAGCGCTGTTGGTGTGCCTTGCGCCTACTACCATTGGTGCCTTGCTTTCCGCCATCGGTATTGCCGGTATGTCCCGACTGAACCAGGCAAATGTTCTGGCCATGAGTGGTCGTGCCATTGAAGCCGCCGGTGATGTAGACATTCTGATGCTTGACAAAACCGGAACAATCACCTTGGGCAATCGACAGGCATCGGAGTTCATTCCGGTAGATGGTGTTGATATTCAGGAACTGGCGGACGCCGCTCAGCTTTCTTCTCTGGCCGATGAAACCCCCGAAGGCAGAAGCGTTGTTGTGCTGGCAAAGGAGCAGTTTGGAATTCGTGGCAGAAGCCTTCAGGACAAGAATATGCACTTTGTCCCATTTACTGCCGTGACTCGTATGAGCGGCGTCGATTTTGACGGCAGCGAAATCCGAAAAGGCGCAGCAGATGCCATGCAGAGTTATGTGACCCATGCAGGCGGAATGTATTCTCCGGACTGTGATCGAGTTGTCAAGTCTATTGCGTCCAAGGGCGGCACACCTCTGGTTGTGGCTAAGAACCACAAGATTCTCGGCGTTATCTATTTGAAGGATATTATCAAGCAGGGTGTGAAGGAGAAATTTGCAGATCTGCGGAAAATGGGCATCAAGACCATTATGATCACCGGCGACAATCCGATTACTGCTTCGGCCATTGCTGCCGAGGCCGGTGTGGATGACTTCCTTGCGGAAGCAACGCCGGAAGGAAAGCTGGCAATGATTCGTGATTTTCAGGCCAAGGGTCATTTGGTCGCCATGACAGGCGACGGCACCAACGACGCTCCGGCTTTGGCACAAGCAGATGTTGCAGTTGCCATGAACAGCGGCACACAAGCAGCAAAAGAA